>ERZ808286.197-NODE-197-length-46576-cov-4.661916_pt1 | contig 46576 bp, 44 predicted proteins | sample MGYA00521276_ERZ808286 | MGnify/ENA primary metagenome ERZ808286 (study PRJEB31516, sample SAMN03275607) | gut metagenome | biome: mammalia-associated habitat; material: feces | host: Papio cynocephalus | place: Kenya | collected 2012-08-01 ... | reverse complement strand
TTTTTCATTATTTCCTCCATTGATAAAATTCGGGAGCGAACCTCAAGGAACGCTTTCCCCTTTTCCGTTATACGGTATGAATTGTATCAAACGCTACAACGAACTGTCAACTTAAATCCAATTTTCCTTCTTAAAGCATTCACTTTTCTTCATAATTGACTGTTTTTGTTGTTTTTCTTATTTAAATTGATGTTTTTATAGTTTTTTATGTAAGATTTTTAGTTAAATATAAATTTTGACAATTTAGTTTTATATGTTCATATATGAATAGATTGTAAATTATAACAATGAGATTTGATACAAAATCGATATTAATTGTCTATTTTTTTCGTCTTTGACTAAAATACCACCTCGTTTGAGGTGGTATCAACTAAGAAAAATCTCGGATTAGAGAACTCTAAAAGCGTCCCTTCCTGCATAAACAGCATCGTCTCCAAGATACTCTTCGATTCTCATCAACTGGTTGTACTTAGCAAGCCTATCTGATCTTGACATTGATCCTGTCTTGATCTCTCCAGTCTCAAGAGCTACTACCAAGTCAGCAATGAAGGAATCCTCTGTCTCTCCAGATCTGTGAGAAACAACAGCTGTGTAGCCATTCTTCTCTGCAAGCCTGATTGCTTCATATGTCTCTGTGAGTGTACCAATCTGGTTGACTTTGATCAAAATAGAGTTTGCAACACCCTTCTCAAGACCCATCTTGAGTCTCTCTGTGTTTGTTACAAACAAGTCATCACCAACAAGCTGGACTCTGTCACCGATTCTGTCTGTAAGCATCTTCCAGCCTTCCCAGTCATCCTCAGCCATTCCATCTTCGATAGAAATGATAGGATATTTATTTACCCATGACTCCCAAAGGTCAACCATCTCTGCAGATGTCTTCTTCTCCCCAGTTGTCCACTTAAGAGTATAAACCTTCTCTTCCTCATCATAGAGCTCTGATGCTGCTGGGTCGAGAGCAATCATGAAGTCGCCATCTCTACCTGTTGTGTAACCAGCATTCTTGATTGCTTCCATGATTACTTCAAGAGCCTCTTCATTTGATTGCAAATCAGGAGCAAAACCACCCTCATCGCCTACACCTGTATTAAGACCTCTCTTCTTGAGAACAGCTTTGAGATTGTGGAAAACCTCAGCAACCATTCTTACAGCCTCTCTCTCAGATGTTGCACCAATTGGCATAACCATGAATTCCTGGAAGTCGACTTTGTTATCTGAGTGTGCACCACCATTGAGGATGTTTGCCATTGGAACTGGCAAAACACATGAGTGGTATGCACCAAGGTACTTAAATAGTGGAAGACCAAGATAGTTAGCTGCTGCTCTTGCAACTGCCATTGAAACACCAAGGATTGCATTTGCTCCAAGTCTACCCTTGTTTGGAGTTCCATCAAGTGCAATCATCTCATGGTCGATTGCAACCTGATCAAGAGCATCCATACCCTCGATTGCTGGTGCAATGATATTGTTTACATTCTCAACAGCCTTGAGAACGCCCTTGCCCTGATAGCGCTTTTTATCGCCATCACGAAGTTCTACTGCCTCATGAACGCCTGTTGATGCTCCTGATGGAACAGCAGCTCTGCCCATTGAGCCATCTTCAAGATATACATCTACCTCTACGGTTGGATTTCCGCGAGAATCAAGGATTTCTCTTGCTTCAATACTTTCGATAATGCTCATACAAGTATCTCCTGTTTTTATATTTTATCTATGGATAAATATCTACTGATTCATTCAAAAAGTCAAGGAAACCGAAATAACAGCATATAGTTGTTTACAAAATGGTACAAAGTCAATCTGTATTCTCTATTGCTTCTTTTATCTCAGAGGAAGTAAAGCCTTTCTTTTTATAGACCGAGATTGCATCTTCAAGTCCCTTTTTTGCCTCTCTCTTTGAAATAGCGCCTTTAAGAGGTAATAGCCATGCCTTTTCCTCCCAAGCAACAGAGAGTGCATCATCTATCTCATCATCTGCGCATCCTGTTTGGCGTAGCCTTGCTTTTAAGAAAGGTTTGCCTTCAGGTGATTTCTTAAGTCTAGATCGTATGTAGCTTTCAGCAAATCGCTTATCTGAAAGCCAATTCTTCTCTAGGAGCTTTGAAATAGCTTGATTCACATCATCTTTATCATAGCCTTTATCGATAAGCTTTCTTTCAAGCTCTTTTATAGAATGCTCTCTCATCGATAGAAGCTTGAGTGCTTTGTTATATGCATCCATAAGCAAATGGTAAGTTCTTTGGTAACCTTTATGCAATCATGAAAAATGGCCAGCTTCATGCTGACCACAAATTTGAAGAAATAGGACTATCTCTTTGAGAACTGGAAGCGTCTTCTTGCTCCACGCTGACCATACTTCTTTCTCTCGACCATTCTTGGGTCTCTTGTCATGAAGCCTGCATGGTGCAAAGCTGGCTTCAAGCTCTCATCCATGTTTACTAGTGCTCTTGCAACACCATGTCTGCAAGCCTCTGCCTGTCCGTTGATTCCACCACCGTAGACATTGATCACGACATTGTACTTGCCAACTGTCTCTGTCACCTGGAAAGGCTGTGATACAACAGCTACATTGATCTTGTCGACAAAATACTCATCGACCTTCTTTCCATTTACAATGATCTCACCATTGCCATCTCTGAGATAAACTCTAGCAACAGCTGTCTTTCTGCGGCCTACGCCACGTCCAAGATCTACTACTTTGTTTTCATTCTTTGCCATAATCTACCCCTTAGATCTCAACCGCGATTGGCTTTTGAGCCTGATGTGGATGCTCTGCACCTGCATAGATGTGAACATTTGTGAATAGTCTCTTGCCAAGCTTTCCTGATGGAAGCATTCCTTTAACAGCATGCTCCATTGGGAATGTAGGCTTTCTAGCAATCATCTGGCCATAGTTCTCAGCCTTCAATCCACCTGGATACATTGAGTGACGATAGTACATCTTGTCCTCTACCTTGTTTCCAGTTACAGTTGCCTTTGCTGCATTGATGATGATTACGTAATCTCCCATATCTTGGTGAGGTACATACTCTGGCTTATCCTTTCCCCTTAGGATTCTTGCAGCCTTTACAGCCACTCTTCCCAGGTTCTTGCCCTCAGCATCAATAACATACCATTTTTTCTCAATCGATGCTGGTTTTACGAAAATAGTCTTCATTACCAATTCCTGAATTCGTTTATTAAATGGGAACAATCCCATATCGCTTATGCGACAATTGATGAGTATATTTGAAAGAAAGAATAATGTCTATAAAAACATCAAATTTTATGTGAAAATTTTATATCTATATACAACACAAAAAATTATTACAAATTTTATTGCCTGTATTTATAATGCATTAGTTATAATATTTATATTGTTAATTATATTATTATTGATTATAGTAAATCCATGGACAAAATAATTCGCATAAAAGAAATAAAAGTAATGGAAAATTACAAACTTATGATTGTTTTTTATTCAGGAGATGTAAAAGTACTCGACCTAAAACCAATAATGGAAGAATATCCATTATTCCATGCACTCGAGGAAAACAAGCTCTTTGAGAATGCAAAGATAGACTTAGGAGGATTTGGTATTGTTTGGAATAATGAATTCTCAATCTCTGCAGGAGATGCATTTGAGAGAAGCGAAGAGTTTTGTTCAAATGGGAATGCTGCACTAAAGGATATATTGATTTCATCACTTATAAATATAAGGAAAGAAGCAAACATGACACAAACAGAGCTTGCGAAACTATCATCCATACCACAACCCACCATCGCAAAAGTAGAATCATTGAGAATCGATCCACGCCTTTCAACGATAATCACGCTAGCAGATAGCTTAGGCTACAGACTTGAACTCATACCAAAGCACAATTTCAAGCGTTAAAGTGTCATTTGCTATTATCATTCCTGTTTTCTCGCTTATTGGGATTTATCCCTTAATGCATTCGAGTATTGGTTCAATGTATTTTTTATCAGTCCAGTCGCATCTATTATCACCAGCTGCCATTAATGCTTTTTCCCATATCTCGTAATCCAAAGGATCTTTCTTTGCAATTGCTTTTCTAAGTAAATTGCATAACGTTCTATCTTTAAAAGACATCGAGTCACAATCCCATGCACCTCGGCAATAAAAGACTGGGATATCAGACATGTTGTCTTTAAAATTATGCTCTTTGATTTGTTGAAATGCATCTTCTTCAAATGGAGATGCTCCACAACAAAATACAACAATCTTTTTATCCCTTAGTTTTTTTATATTCTTTTTCAGAAACGACAATCCAGCAATACCGGAAGCATATATTCCACCGCCTAAGACAATCGTGTCATATTCAACGATTTCATTGATATCAGCCTTCTTTGTTTCTATGCACTTGAAACCTGTTTCTTCTGAGAGCCAATCAGCATATCGTTTTGTAGCACCATATTTCGATTGATATAGGATTATTCCATTCATAGACATATCTCCTCAAATCTCAATTTCACGCTTTCTCTAATCTTCTACTTATTGCAAGACTTCTAGTCGATTTCATTATCAATTCAATCAGTAATTCCTATGCTCTTTCAAATATCGATATCCTAATTTGCCTTTAGCTAGATAACATCTAAATGAGTAGAACTAGCTTATCGTATCAAGATACCCAAATACATTGATGTTTTTGAATTTAAATGACTCATTGCCCCCATAGATTATCGACGCTTTTTCGCACTCGTCACTATACTCAGCTTCGAATTTGCACAAAGAGCTTGCCCAATCTGGATTGAATGTCTGTGATGATTTTATTTCCATAGGGTAAAGCTTACGGCCCTTTTCCATTACTAGATCCACTTCAACACCATCCAGTGTTCTATAGAAATAAAACTCTTCAGATGTGTATTTGTTGTACTTCCTTTTAAGCATGTCAACAATCAGCATATTTTCAAACAGACTGCCTCTAAGTCTATCATTCGAAAGTTGCTCTTCATCGACTATCCCCAATAGAGCGCAAGCAAGTCCCGTGTCGTAAAAATATATTTTTGGCCTCTTTGCAAGACGCTTGGAACGATTGGAAAAGTATGGTTGCAATCGAAAGCAAATGAATGATGCATCCAAAATGGAGAGCCATTCTGAGACGGTTTTTGTAGAAACCATAGCATCCGATGCAAGAGATGTTATATCCAATGTGCTCCCTATCCTTTGTACAACACATACAAGAAAACGCCTGAACGAATCGATGTTACGTATATTCAGGACTCTTCGAACATCTCTCTCTACATATGTTTCAATATAGTTTCTGAAGAAAGCCGATACATCCATCTTCTGAGTTAGCAACCTTGGATAAAATCCATTGAGGATTCTTTTTTCTATGCTCCACCCAATCTCAATATCTTTCACTTCAAGCATAGATAATGGAAGCAATTTAAAAATAGCAACTCGCCCTGATAGTGATTGCGAAACAGCCTCCATTAAAAGCAAATTGCTGGAACCTGTAAGAATAAACATTCCCATTTTATTGTTTGAATCAACTATCGACTGAATATACGAAAGGATATCAGGAGCTCTTTGCACTTCATCGAGAATCGCACCATCTGGAATATTCGATAGAAAACCTCTCGGATCCTCTATTGCCCTTGAGCGTGTATCTATATCTTCGAGCGTGATATATTTTTTCTCTGGAAATAGTGTTTTAACCAAGGTTGTCTTACCAGACTGCCTGGGCCCTTGGACAAGAATTACAGGATATTCTTTTGAAAGACTCAAAATCGAATCTTTTATGGTTCGCTCTATCATAGTTGCATTGTAGCATTTTCAGATTGAACTGAAAAGAAATACTTCCCGAAATTAAGGAAGTAGAATTCCCGAATTTCGGGAAGTTAGTTTATCTTCTCAATCGGTGCTTTCGCTTCCACAAACTTCACTATCTTTCCAGATGAAAACTTTATCGAGAGAATTCTTTTGTCGCTTTTTATATCGATATCCTCCACAACCCCCTCTCCATATGTTGCACTTCTGACTTTGTCTTTGAGAGAGAAATGCTCGACATTCCGCTTTATCTCTTCTTTTTTCTTCTCATTATTGCCGGAGATGCCATCTGCCCAAGCTGGGATATTCGACAAATATGTTCGCGGTTTGGATGTATATGAATATGATTTTGAAGAATATTGGCTTATGTAGCTGTTGTTTTCTCTCTTATACAAGCTTGAAACCTCACCAGAAAGCATTTCCCTTGGAATGTCGTAGAAGAACTTGGAAGGCATTGTGTATCTTGTTGTACCCCAAATCATCCTTTGCCTTGCGAATGAAAGATAAAGGCTTTTCCTTGCACGTGTCATAGCAACATACAAAATTCGTCTCTCTTCTTCCAATTGCGTCGGATCGTCTAGAGATGAAAGACCTGGGATTATTTCCTCTTCAAGCCCTACGCAGAAGACTCTGTCATACTCAAGGCCCTTTGTGTTGTGCATAGTAATCAAAGTGACGCCCTTTTCATCCCTCGGATCATGTTCGCCAAGTGTTGTTGAATCCAAAGTAAGCTTTTCCAGAAACGAGGAAAGAGCATCTCGCCCTGTACCACTCTCCTTCAAGACATTCACTAGTTCTCCAAGGTTTGCAATCTTTGCTTCTCTTGTTGTTCGATCAGGTTCAGAGTTGTAGTAATCGAGAATACCCATATCGACAAGATATTGATACATCAGATCACCAAGGTTCATATCCTCCGAAAGAGCCTTGTCTGCCTTACGCCAACCGTCTAAAAACAACTTTGCACTCTCGGATGCAGATGAGGATCTTGAATTATTAACAAATAAATCCAGACCATGCATTAAATCATCGCCATACGAGAGAATTTGCTCGACTTTTTGTTCACCAAGCCCTCGTTTAGGCTTATTGATGACTCGCCTAAAGGATACCGAATCCTTGTGGTTCATGAGAATATAAAGAAGAGCCAGTGCATCCTTTACTTCTTCTCTATCATAGAAGCGCAATGCTCCAACAAGCTTATATGGGATTCTATATTTCGTCAGTTGCTGCTCAAAAAGTTGTGATTGGGCATTTGTTCTATACAAAATAGCCGTGTTGTCATAGTCTCCAAGATTTCTTATAAGCTCCGATACTCTCACAGCTTCAGCATTCGCACTTATGCTTGCAATAACAGATGGCTTTGCACCTTTCTTGCCATCTGCAGAGACGATGTCCTTATCATGTCTATTTACATTGTTTTTGATAAGAGCTGCTGCCGGCGAAAGTATCTCATCTGTAGATCTGTAGTTCTTCTCGAGCTTTATCTGCCTGACATTATCAAACATACTATCAAAGCCTAAGATGTTTGTAACATCAGCACCTCGAAAAGAATAGATAGACTGATCATCGTCGCCAACGACAACAAGCCTTGCATCATCGGCTTTAAAGAGCTTTAGAAATTCAAATTGTTCTTTATTCGAGTCTTGGTACTCATCCACAAGGATAAGCTTGAATCTAGAGTGGCAATATCGCAGAGCCTCGCTATTCTTGTCTGACAAAAGCTCTGCTGTTCTTTCAATCAAATCAGAGAAATCAACATTGCCTGTCTTTCTCAAAGCATCCTCGTATGATGCGAAAATCCCCCTGAAGACAGCACTTGAATTGATTGTTTCCAATCCATTGCTTTCAGGAGTCAAGCCAAGATCCTTTGCCTTTGAGATTGACTTTTGAATGCCTCTAAGATCCTTTTTATCAAGTTTTGATATGCTAGATAGCAATTGTAAGCTATCATCGTCATCATAGATACAAAAATCCTTGTTAAGTCCTATCGCCTCGCCAAAGCGTCTTAGTATAAAAGCTCCAAGGGAATGGAATGTTCTTATCTCCATTCTGGATGTATCGACATCTGGCAACATGAGATCCACTCTGTCGCGCATTTCCTTTGCCGCCCTATTTGTAAATGTGACAGCACAGATTTGGTAAGGCTTGTACAGTCCTGTCTCTATTGCATAAGCAATCTTTGAGCTTATTGTTCGAGTCTTCCCTGAACCCGCACAAGCGAGTATCAGCAAATTGTGATCAAAATCCTCGACAGCCTCTCTTTGCTCTTTGTTAAGCATCGAAAGATCAATCATAGCTTCACGCCCTCCAAATCCACTGAGCGCACTGAACGAATGCCAACATCGACAACATCTCCAGCGTTCATGTCTCTTCCCATGATTACAGTAAGGCCATCCACCTCTGGAGCCTGGGAATAAATCCTGCCTATTGCAAGATCCTCGCCATCGACTTTTTCCTCAACTATAGCTCTATAGACATTTCCAACAAAGCGCTCAAGTCGTGATGATGTGATCTTTGACTGTTTCTCTTCCAGTTCTTTTTGCCACTTTCGAGCAATCTTGGCCTCTCTCTCATGCTCTTTTTCTGTGCATAGCAAATAGGCAGGAGTATCCTCTTCGCGAGAGTATATAAAAGAACCCATCCAATCAAGCTGTGCTTCATCAACAAACTTTAAGAGTTCATCAAAGTCATCTCTTTCCTCTCCAGGGTAGCCAAGCATCAAAGTCGAACGGATCACAGCATCTGGGTTTTTGTCTCTGATTTTGTTTATCAATGAACAATACACTTGCCTATCTCCAGTCCGTTTCATTGATCTCAAAATTTTCTTGGATGCGTGCTGGAAAGGTATATCAAAATAAGGGAGAATCTTCTTCCTCTTTGAAACCAATTCAATCAGATCCTCTGGAAATGTATCTGGATGTATATATAGCATCCTGAGGACAAAATCCCCATCCAAAGAAGAAAGCTTATCCATCAGCTCTACGAATTTCGATTTTCCATATAGATCCAAGCCATAAGCTCCAAGGTCTTGTGCTATTATATTTATTTCGTAGATGCCTTCGGAAATGAGCCTCTTTGCTTCCTCCAGGACTTTCTCAATAGGTCGTGATCTCAAAGGCCCCCTGATTACAGGGATTGCACAATAAGAGCAACGATGGTTACACCCCTCGCTTATTTTCAAGAATGCTGATCGGGGAAAAGAGAGAAGAAGAGTTCTATCATCACGCTCCCTGTCGGGATCAGGATACTCAGGAACAAGAACCAATTGCTCTTTTTCATCCACTTCATCTGATGAAATACTGTCGAGTATATCATTGAATTTAGAAAGATCATGGTTTCCAAAGATTGCATCTGCTTCCTCAAGCTCCATCTCTTTTCCATATCTCTGAGCAAGACATCCTGCCAAGACTATCTTGGCTTTGGCATTTATTTCCTTCAACGAAAAGAAAGTATCTATGGACTCTTTCTTTGCCGACTCGATGAAACCACATGTGTTGACAACAATCAAATCGGCATCTTTTGCATCATCGACTCTCTCATAGCCTTTCTCAAGTGCGTAGGAGAGCAAAACCTCGGAATCAACTTGGTTCTTGGCACATCCAAGACTCTCTATATATATCTTTTTCACGGAACAACATTATCCCAGAATAGATAAAAGAGCAATCAAAAGGGCCAAAAGAGATGAGTGCTTTTTCTGTGGTTTTAATGGTATATCCAATCTTTTTTTCAATATTAGTTCCGACAAAGTGGAACCGGATGGTTATTGTCAAAAACATTTTTGGAAAAACAAAATCTATTTTATTCAATTTGCTAATTTAAATAAATCAATACACCATCTGTAATTACAAAAAATCTCATCCAAAAATTGCAAGATTATACCGAAAATATGCAGTTTTATTGCATTTTCTTTTACTCTAGACAGTTGCATAAATTGCACTTATTACTCTAAAATCGTCCCATTAGGAGTTGTGCATGTCAAAGTATATCATCAAACGACTCATTGGAATGATTCCAACGTTGCTTATCATTATTACGTTAAGCTTTTTCATTGTGCGTATAGCGCCAGGAGGCCCTTTCGATGGAGAAAGAGCTCTTCCTGAAGTAATCAAGAAGAATATCGAAGCAAAGTATCATATGGACGAACCTCTTATCCAACAATATGGAAGATATCTTTTTGATGTAATCAGAGGCGATCTTGGCCCTTCATACAAGTACAAAGACCACGATGTCAATTCCTTGATCTTTGGTTCTCTTCCAAATTCGATTATGCTAGGAAGCATGGCAATGATTGTTGCTCTTTTCTTTGGCATATCATTTGGAATAATTGCTGCAGTGAAACAAAACACTGTGCTCGACTATGTGCCTATGGCTCTTGCGGCTCTTGGACTTTCGATACCTCTTTTTGTAGTTGGACCTGTTTTGCAATTTGTATTTGCGATGAAACTCAAATGGCTTCCGACATCTGGATGGTTTGCCGATGGCTCAGCTCCTTGGACCACAGCCGTGTTACCTGTAATAGCACTTTCCTTTGCCTATTATGCAGATGTTGCTAGGCTTACAAGATCATCGATGCTTGAAACTTTACGCTCAGACTACATAAGGACAGCAAAAGCAAAAGGAATGAAGAATTCAACTATAATCTTCAAGCATGCAATGAAAGGAGCAATGCTCCCTGTTGTTTCATACTTGGGACCAGCCTTTGCTGGAATCCTCACAGGTTCAATCGTCGTCGAACAAGTATTCAGAGTGCCAGGATTAGGTAAATTCTTTGTACAATCATCGTTCAACAGAGACTACACATTGATTGTTGGTGTAGTAATTGTCTACTCTGTGATCCTCGTAATAATGAACTTCATTGTCGATATAGTCTATTCGGCCCTGGATCCAAGAATCACATACAAGTAAGGCAGGAAGACAATGGCAATAAAAAAGACGAAAAACATAACAACAAATGAATTCAATCAAGTCGTAGAGGGAACAAGCCTTACAAAAGAGGCATGGAAGCGACTTAAGAAAAACAAAATGGCAATTGTAGGGCTTGTAGTTGTTTGCATCTATGCTCTAATTGCAGCTCTTGCAGGCGTTCTGCCTCTTTATCCATACTATGAACAAGTAATAGACCATAAGCAATTGCAACCCTCTTTGACAAAAACAGCTGGCGACTTGATGATGGACAAAAAACTTCAAGACATCTATTACCAAGCATGGAGATCCGGTCGTCTTGTTTTATCTGATGAAGAAAATGCAATGATAAAGGGCTGGATCAAGGAAGATCAAACTACAAAAGTTTGGAATTATCTTTCAGAGGAAGGCGAAAAACAAAGAGAAGCTGGCACATTCGAATTCTCTCAATCGGATTTGAAGACAATTGAACGATATGAAGAGAAAATCGAAAGCGATGTGATGGTAACAATCAAAAAACTTTATGCAACTATCGATGGCGAAAGGATGAACCTCGATAAAGCAGATTACTATCAACTTGAAGAAGTATACTCAGCTATGAACAATGGCCTTGCCATAGAGACCATAAATAGTGCAATAAGAAAAGAACTTGTATCAGCAGAAGTAAATACAATAAAAGCAAATGATTCCGAAATCTCAACAGCAGATGCACAAGCTCAAGCTGAAATTGAAATTGAGAACTACTCAGAATCTGAATACTCAAAACTAGCAAAGGAAAATATCCTTTCGAAGATCAAAACCCAAGCAAACAAGGAAGCTCTTGCCAAGATAAAAGCAGAGATCAAGCAAAATCCTGATCTTAATTTCCCTCTTAATGAAGAGATGGAAATCCCAAGCGGTTTGACACTGAAGCTAGAGGCATCAAGAACAAATGACAGACGCTATATCCTTGGAACTGATTCCCTTGGAAGAGACCTGCTCTCCAGAATCGTCTATGGCGGAAGAGTTTCAATTGCTATCGGCTTGATTGGAACAATTACATCTGTTGTAATTGGAATCCTTGTAGGTTCAATTGCTGGATACAAAGGTGGTAGAGTCGACTACTACTTGATGAGATTCGTAGATGTTATGTACGGACTCCCTTACATGCTTCTTGTCATAATATGTATGGCAGTATTCGGAAGAGGACTATTCAATCTTTTCTTCGCATTAGCGTTGATCTCCTGGCTTACGATTGCACGTATGGTAAGAGGCCAGATCATGAGCTTGAAAAACCAAGAGTATGTTGAGGCTGCTCGCTCTATGGGCGCATCGACAGCAAGAATCATATCAAGGCATATGATACCAAATTCACTTTCTGTCATTATCGTTTATTCAACTATTCGTATCCCCAATTTCATCATGCAAGAATCATTCTTGTCATTCCTGGGATTAGGAGTCCAAGCTCCATTTGCATCCTGGGGCTCTTTGATAGGAGATGCTGTTGCATCTATGACAGTTTATCCTTGGCTTTTGATCTACCCATCACTTGCAATGGTTATCTTCTTGTTTGCAATGAACTTCCTCGGAGATGGCCTGAGAGATGCGTTTGACCCGCAAAGCAAGAACCAGCTTTAAGGAGAAGGAAAATGAAAGAATTCAAAGACGAAGATATTATACTCAAGGTGAAGGATTTGCAAACTCACTTCAAGACAGATGCAGGAATCTTGAAGGCTGTTGATGGTGTTTCATTTGACGTACACAAAGGCGAGACAATAGGACTTGTAGGCGAATCCGGTTGTGGAAAGTCTGTCACCAACCTATCGATTATGAAGCTTGTGCCATCTCCTCCTGGAAAAGTCGTTGGCGGGCAAGTTTTATACGAAGGCGAAGATATCCTGAAGATGAGCGAAAAGCAATTAAGGAATATCAGAGGAAACAAGATTTCTATGATCTTCCAAGATCCTATGACATCATTGAACCCATTCTTGAGAATATCTACACAAATGATTGAGACGATAATGCTTCATCAGGATGTTACGAAGAAGGAAGCGAGGGAAAAAGCAATAAAAATGCTTGCAGAGGTTGGCATTCCAAGGCCTGAGAAAAGAATAGATGCCTACCCTCACCAATTCTCTGGAGGCATGAGACAAAGAGTAATGATTGCAATGGCTCTTTCATGTAATGCAGACCTATTGATTGCAGATGAGCCAACGACAGCTTTGGATGTCACAATTCAGGCCCAGATCCTTGAATTGATACAGAGAATGAACGAGAAATTCAATACAGCTGTCATCTTGATCACCCATGATTTGGGAGTCGTTGCAGGAATGTGTGACAATGTTTGTGTAATGTACGCTGGCAAAATAGTCGAGAAGGCATCTGTCGATGATCTCTTCGAGAATCCTTTGCATCCATACACGGAAGGGCTTATTGCATCTGTTCCAAAGCTCGATGCAAAAGGAAAAAAGGAGAAGCTGTTCTCTATTGAAGGACAACCACCAAACGTAATCGACCTTCCTCCTTGCTGCCCATTCCATCCAAGATGCCACAAGGCCATGGATGTTTGCCATTGTGCCTATCCGCCAACAAAAGAAATCAGCAAAGGCCACAGCGTATCATGCTGGATCCACGCAACAGAGGAAGAAATAGCAAATGCATTGAAGGAGGCTGCAAGCAATGCCAAATAAAAAAGAACTAAAAAAACAGCCAATAAAGATGGAAGAAACAAAAGATGGAAAGAAAGTACTGTTGAGAGTCACAGATCTTTATCAACACTTTCCAATTGACAATGGTGGTATTCTAAAGAGACAAAAAGGTGCTATCAGAGCTGTTGATGGAATCTCCTTTGACGTCTATGAGGGCGAGATTCTAGGTATTGTCGGAGAATCCGGATGTGGCAAGTCTACAACTGTGAGATCGATTGCACAGCTCTATAAGCCAACATCAGGACAAGTAATATTCAATGGCGTAGACCTTGTATCAGCAGACAAAGATACGCTTTTGAAAGAAAGAAGAGAAATACAGATGATCTTCCAGGATCCATATTCGTCCTTGGACCCAAGAATGACCATTGGCAACATAATTGCTGAACCTCTTCAAATCTACAATAGACGTGGGCTACTTGATCATAAGTGGACAAAAGACGAAATTGACAGCAGAGTCGAAGAGCTTATGGATAAAGTAGGAATCAACAAAGCTTTCAAGAATCGTTATCCACATGAATTCTCAGGCGGACAGAAACAAAGAGTCGGGATTGCACGAGCGCTTGCACTCAATCCTAAGATTATTCTTGCTGATGAGCCTGTATCAGCTCTGGATGTCTCGATTCAAGCTCAAGTTCTGAATTTGATTGCTGAGCTTCAAAAAGAACTTGGAATTACATTCATATTTATCGCCCACGACTTGGCTGTTATCCAGCATATCTCTGACAGAGTCGTCGTAATGTACCTTGGCAAAATCATGGAAGTATCCGAATCCACTGAACTATACAGCACTCCTTTACATCCATATACAGAGGCACTGCTTTCTGCAGCTCCTATACCTGATCCAGAATTGGAGAGAACAAGAAAGAGAATCGTGCTAGAGGGAGATGTACCATCGCCTGACAAGGAAAGGTTCGGTTGCTATTTCTACGACAGATGCCCAAAGAAGATGGATTGGTGCAAAAAACACATTCCACCTATGTTCGAGCACTCAGAAAACCACAGCGTCGCATGTTGGCTATATGACAAAGTAGATCATAAAGACTACAAAGAAACATCAACTGACGAAGAGAACTGATTCAGTCGACTGCTAGGAAAAGCTCCTAGCAGTTTTTGTTTATCTGCTTTTTCTATCTCTTGGTCTATCAACAAAGAGAGCAAGACCCGTGAATCCAGATAGCCAAGAAGCATTCCGCTCAAGCTTTCCTCCTGATTTCTTCTCACCCATTATCTCCAAATCTTTTTTTTCATCCTTGTTTAGTCTGATTGACAGTACAACCTGAGCTCTGTGCCTAAAAGAGGCAACTTGCTTCTCAGATGTCTCAGAAATGCCTTTTATGAAATGCGTAACTTCAATCCTTTCGATCTCGTCGTATGACCACTTTTCCTTCTTTATGAAAGGGCCAAATCCCCAAACAAATATGATCTCCCTGCTCTTGTTGTCAAAAATCCAAGAATCCCTATACAAAAGAGAAATTGAAAGGATAACAATAACAGCAACTGGGAAAAGGCCATATATCGTCCACTCGTTAGATAAGATCACAGAAACAAGTCCAATGACCAAGAATACAAGAAAAAAAGAACAAAGAAACCTAAACAATATCGATGGACCGTATATGGCTCGATCGTGATGGGATCTGAAATCATATGAAAACATACCATAAATATTAGCAAAAAAAACCAAATGGTCTATATTAATGGAATGAATAGAACAATTCGGGTTACAAGCGACAATGAAAACAAAATAAGAGAGAACCTTTTGCACATTGGCAAAGAGAAAGAGAGTGAGGTAAAAGCAAAATTCCATTTGTCATGCCAACTATTTTCGGAAGTCTTCTTTGCTACTTTATCGAACGAGAAACTCGGTACATTTTTCAAAGATGGCAAATACATTGTCCTAAATGAGAGCTTGATTAACAGCAACATAGATAAAAAAGCTATAGAAAATATATTCTTGCACGAAGTTGCACATGCACTTGATTATGCAATCAACAACGAGCTTTCTGGCCATAGTGCAAAATTCAGGGATTATTGCGATATGCTTGGCGTCGAGAAAGGCTTTGACAAAGCACAAATAAAGAAAAAGCTTATTGATCAAGAAAAAAACGAGCAAAGGATAACAAAGCTCATGGCACTATCAACATCGCCTTTTGAGAATGAAGCCATGATAGCACTCTCGAAGGCACAAAAACTGATGCTTGAGATGAAAGATGTGCAAAAAGAAGAAGATGAAGAGAAGATTTATATCTCGGATTTATATGAGGGTAAGAAGATCGCGCTTTACGTATCAAAAATTTGTTCATTTATTTCAAAAGCAACCGGAGTATTTATCGTAAAATGCAAACAAGATGATAGTTCTGTTATAAGATGCTATGGCAATTTACCGGAAGTTGAATTTGCGCTTTATCTATTTGACTATATTCTCGATAGCATAAACAAAGAGGTAAAAAAACTCAGGAAAGAGGGATTCTCAATAACAAAGGATGGCTTTGTAGTGGGCGCAATACCTGAGATGGAAAATAAACTTTGGTCACTCGATAGCAATACAAGAGCACTTATAGTTGCAACAGAAAAAGAAAACGCGGAAAAAGCAAACCGACTTGTATTCAAAAATAAACTCAGAACCATAAAATATGGCTCAAGAAATCTTTCTAAGCAAAGCTATGATCTCGGCTCATCTTTTGCAAAAAAGCTGGAGATTCCTAAAAAAATAAACCAGAGAAAGATATGCAAATAGGAATAAAACTCATTTCTATATTCATTTTTCTTGATTTTTATTCATTAAATATACATTTTCGTTCCTAAAATATTTACGAACTAACCAAAACTCTTTATTATCTATTGCATTAAACAGAGAAATGGATAAAACATTTCCCTTGCTTAAAAACTCTTAATTAAGGAGAGACAACATGAAAACAGTAAAAAGAGCAGTTATCGCACTTTTGGTTGTAGCTCTAAGCCTTTCTGTATTTGTAGGTTGCGAGAAGAAAGCAACTTCAACTTCTGAAGCTACAACAACGACAACTACTACCACTACCACTTCAACAGCTCCAGTGGCTACAAAAGCAACTGTAGCCACAGAAGCTCCAGCAGCAAAAGCTGAGCCAGAAAAGGTAGTATTCAGAGTATCAAATGGCGCAGAGCCAGAGTCTCTTGACCCTGCAAAGATCCAGGGTGTTCCAGAGCATAGACTATTCGAGGGACTATTCGAAGGCTTGATCGTATTCGATCCAAAGACAGCTGAAGGAGTTCCAGGAGTAGCTGAAAGCTGGACAGTATCTGAAGATGGAACTGTCTATACATTCAAACTCAGAGAGAATGCAAAGTGGTCAGATGGCACACCTGTTACAGCAAATGATGTTGTATACTCATGGCTCAGAGAGCTTGCTCCAGAGACAGCATCTCCATATGCATGGTTCCCAGCAATGTTCCTAAAGGGTGCATCAGAGTACAATGCAGGAACAGCAGATGCATCAGCTGTTGCAATCAAGGCTCTTGATGACTATACATTCCAGATGGAGCTTGTTGGACCACTTCCTTACGTTATTGGAGCTCTCGGACACTATTCATTCGGCATTGTCCCAAAGCAAGCAATTGAAAAGTACGGCGACCAGTGGGTTCTTCCAGGAAACTTCGTAGGAAACGGACCATTTGTTCTTTCAGAATGGACTCCACAGGACAAGATTGTCATGGTCAAGTCAGAGACATACTGGGACAAAGACAATGTAAAGCTTGATGAAGTTGTATTCTATGCATCAGATGATGACAACACAAACTACAACATGTACATTGCAGGCGACGTTGATTGGCTCACATCCATCCCAAGCGACAAGCTTGATGGTGCAATGATGAGAGATGACTATCAAGTAGCTCCTCAGCTTTCTGTCTACTACTACACAATCCAGAACGAGAGAGCACCATTTGATGATGCTAGAGTAAGAAAAGCACTTGCACTTGCAATCGACAGACAGACTCTCGTTGATGAGATTACAAAAGCAGGCCAGATTCCAACATGGGGCATTGTTCCTGAGATGGCTGGCTACGAGCCACTTGCATTCCCATTCGACGGAGACCAGGATGATATGATTGCTGAAGCTCAGAGACTTCTTGCTGAAGCAGGATATCCAAATGGAGTTGGCTTCCCATCATTCAATCTTCTCTACAATACAAATGATGCTCATAAGTTGATTGCTGAGTATGTACAGCAACAATGGAAAACAAACCTTGGAATCGATTGTGTTCTTGAGAACCAGGAATGGGCAACATACCTTTCAAACAGAAACGCTGGAAACTTCGATGTTGCTAGAGCTGGTTGGGTAGGCGATTATCAAGATCCAAACACATTCCTCGACATGTTCGTAACAGGTGCTGGAATGAATGGTGGAAGATATTCAAATGCAAAGTATGACGAATTGATCAAGAAAGCAGCAACAATGCCTGCTGGCGAAGAGAGATTCGCAACACTAAAGGAAGCTGAGAATCTGTTCATCAACGAAGACCAGGGAATCATTCCATTCTATGTCTATGTATCAACAAACATGATCGATACAGAAAAGTGGGGTGGCTGGTATCCAAACACAATGGATTACCATCCTGTCAAGGATATCTACCTCAAGTAGTATCTTCATCACAAAAAGCCGCTTTCTTCGGAGAGCGGTTTTTATTTGCCCAAAATCTACAAAAGAGCTATCCTTTCATCAATTTTTTCCAAAACAGATTTCAAATAAGAATCAAGATAGCTCTTCGCTTTTTCATATAATGATTTAGAAACAGGATAATAGGCCTCAGCAATGCTAGCAGCTATGGCTGTTAATGTATCAGCATCACCACCGAGTGATACAGCTGTTCTTACAACATCTTCAAAATCCTTGCCTTCAAAGAAAGCTGTTAATGCTTCCGGCACTGTCTCCTGGCAACTCTCTACATGATGGTAATATGGTCTGATTTGATCGATTGTACGCGATAGATCATAGTTATAAAACTTTTCCATATAGCTCTTGATCTCTTTTTTCTCAAATCCTTTCCTTGCAAGGAAGATAGCAGCAGCAACTGATTCAGCGCCTTTTATTCCCTCCGGATGGTTATGTGTCACTTCTGCTGTATAGCGAGCAACTTCAAGCGTACGCTCTAGCGTAGAATAAAGCCACCCTACCGACGATACTCTCATAGCTGAGCCATTTCCATAGCTGTTGTAAGGCTTAGGATTGTCAGAGAAAAGCCAAGAGATGAATCTAGCACCATAGCCCCTGTCTGGATATCTTTTCCCAGTTTCTTGCATCGATGTAATTACAGCGCTCTTTATCTCATCCTCTGATGCATCTGAGGAAATTGAACATAGTGCATTGGCAACAGCAAGTGTCATTACTGTGTCATCTGTGAATTCGCATCTTTGATCAAAAAGTGTAAAATCCTTAACCTTGCTAGCTTTATCAAACTCATATGGACTTCCAACGATATCCCCAAGGATTGCACCAATCACTTAACACAACTCTCCTACTTAGCAATCATAACACATCATTTTTGCAAATATTGCTCTTTTTCAATCGTTAGCTATAATCAATTACATGCAAAAAACAGTCAAAACCAATGCTATGAGGATTCTTGAATCTCTTTCTATCCCCTATTCCATATTTACATATGAGTGGGATGAAGAGCACCTAGATGCAATCCATGCATCAAAAAGTGCAGGACTGGAGCTTGAGAAAGTCTTCAAGACAATCGTAATGATAAACAATGAAAACGAACTCTTTGTTTTTTGTCTTCCTGCTGATTTTGAGATTTCAATGAAAAAAGCACGAGCAATAACAGGTTCGAAGGAAATAGACCTGCTAAAGCTTTCTGAATTAAAGAAATACACTGGCTATATTCGTGGCGGGTGCTCACCTATTGGGATGATAAGAAAATACCCTACATTCATTGAGGAAACAGCCCAACTAGAAGATAGAATATACGTATCAGGGGGGCAAAGAGGAATCCAAATAGAGATTGCTCCTGACAACCTAATAAGAGCTACTTCTGGAGTTTATGCCGATTTTTGCTAAGCATTATCGGCGCGTAAAACAAGGCTTCTTTGCCAAGAAAGAAGTTTGTCATGTAGATCCTTGTTATCACCTTTAACATCAACCATTACTCTCATAACAGGCTCTGTCCTGCTTTTGCTGAACCACAAAGAGGCCTTGAATTTCATAAAATTGTCATAGAATATGACTTTATAGCCCCCTTGGCTCTTTTTAGGTCTATGCTCAATTCCGATACCAATCTCCTCATTCGTCCCCTCATATTGCCTTATCTCGTACTGTGCCAATCCTTCAGTCAAGTAGCCATTCACCTCAGATAAGAACAAACGTTCATACTCAAGCTTAAGAAGGTCAAAATCCGGACATTTTATTCTTAAAACAGCATCTTTGGAAAAGGCTGGTGTTGTAGTATAAGAGGGAAGCGATGATATCAGAGTTGCAAGCGACACATCGCGCTTATTTTTGTACTTCGATAAACTCTCCAACAATAAAGCATAAAGACCATGTACAGAATACAACTTCGCAATGCTCATTATAGAGTTCATTGGATCTCTTACTTTAGCAGGATTTGCTATTATTCCACCATTTGACCCCTCTCCGCACACATGGACCGAATAGCCTTCCCCCCTAAGCTTTTTTGCAAGTGCAACAACATTGCTTTCTCCTATATCAGATCGAAATACATCAACTCCTATAATTGAAGCAATCTCATCGACTCTTTGTGATGTTGGACCGTTAACAGCGATTGCTGGTCTTTTTTCTTTTTTTATTACCTGATCAGCCATTTCGATTGAAGCAATAAGCGCAAACACATTCTGGGCATCCAAAATCGATGCATTTCCACGGTTGTTTACAAAAACAAAATTTCCCCTATCGCCATCATTGTCAGGCACATAGCCAAGGATGAAATTATTGTCGAGTTTGTGGACTTTGCTTAATGTCTTCTTGCATAACTCAAGGTTTTCTCCCTCTGGAACTATTCCATGCTCTATCTGCCCGGGCCGTTCGTTTACACTCCAGACCTTTGCTCCTAGAGATGATAAAAATGACATATCGTTAGATGAGGATCGTGCAGAGCCATTGAAATCAGCAACAATGCCAAATGGAACAGCAAAGGACTCTTTTGCATTTGCTGTCTTCAAAACAAACTTCCTGTAGCTCTCAATCGATTTTCTTTTCTCATTCAAATGGTTTTCAAGCACTTCACGATAAGCGTCTTTTTGCAATGATGCAGAAAGAGAGACAACAGAATCCGAATAGTCTTCTGAAAGGACCATCCTCTTGAATATCTTCTCTATTTCATCAAAAGCTTGCTTGTCGAACACACCTCCATTTGATCCAAACTTGAATCCATTGTAGCCAATCGGATTATGGGAAGCTGAGATATAGAAAAAAGCATCGCTTTTGTCTTTCAAATAACACATCGTCTCCGGTGCGGAAGAAATCGACAACAGCCGGACATCAGCTCCAAGCGATATCAATATACGTGCACATATATCTTGCAAAGCCCTTCCTGTCGGTCGTGCATCACGAGCCAAAACAATAGTTGGATTTCTTTTGCCAAGATATTCAAAGAAGGCTCTCGCAATATTTGATGCAATTATCTTGTCAGCATTTAGAATATCGCACGATCGATCGTTCTCATCCTTAGATTGCGCCAATATGCTACGCCAGCCTGATTGAGAGAATATATATCCTTCAAGCGATTTTTCTATCTCTTTGTGTGTTACGTTGCAATTATAAAGCGGGTCGCAATCAAGATCAGAAAGCAAATAGCCCAATTCATCATATATTTTCATTCATTTACCTACTTTGAATCACTTTTGTAGTCATTCCATCAAGCTTTGACCAGATTTTATCCATTGAAGAAATAAGCTTTATCTGGTTTCTTGCCCTGATAAGATTATGTTCTGGATATGAAATACGATAATATCTATCACCATCCAAATAGTCAGTTAAGAATCTCACAGCCATGATCTGCGTCATCATCCTCCCTGATTCCAATATTCCACTCAATTCAGGCTCTTTGAGAAATCCTCCTGTCTTTGAAAGATAACCATATATCAAAGCCTCATAAATAGAAACGTTGAATTCAACTTTTCCAAGATTGCGTTCATCCTCATCAGCACTATTGCAAGATGTTCTTATCATATCCCCAATATCAAACAATATAGTGCCTGGCATTATAGTATCAAGATCAATCACAGCAAGAGGTTTCATGCTGTCTTTATCAAAGAGAACATTGTTTATCTTTGTGTCATTATGCGTGACTCTATTGGGAAGCAATCCATTCTCATAGTCTTTCCATATTTTTTCGCCTCGTTGCATGTTATCAAAAAGAAAACCGAGTTCATATCTTACGCCCTTCGCTCTTGCCATTCTGTCTTGCTCGACAGCCTTTGATAGAGCATCATAACGCATAACCATATTATGAAAATCCTTGATTGATGGAAACAATAGAGAGCCATCAAAACCAGAGAGCTTCAGATGGAAGTCTCCAATGGCAATAGCAAGATTCTTTGCAAGCATTAGTGATGTGCACTTTGAAAAAGCAACAGCATTATCTATATAACGATAACATCTCCAATACTCTCCTTTTTGATCAACATAGTAAGGGCGCTTATCTAAGGCATTAATTACTTTCAATACAAGTCTTTCTTTATCTTTTGAGTCAATTTGCTTGCTAATATAATCAGTTACCTTAACTATATTATCCATAACCTTTTCAGGGCTTGGAAATACATCCTTGTTTATCCTTTGATGAGTGTATTTCTCGATTTTTCCATCATTGTCGAAAACCGAGACAAAAGTCGAATTGATATGTCCATCTGTGTTTTGTTTAATATCAACAAGATCTCCCTTAATTCCAAATGCTTGGATTATATTGTTAAGCTCATTATGCATTGACTCCATCTATTTGCCTCTTATGAAAAATATCATGATATACATGCAAATAACATCTCTTTTCCAGCATGCTATATGGACAGACTCGCATATTGCACAAATAATATATCCATGGATAAAAAGCATTCATCAGGCGTAAGGATTATGTTTGATCAAAAAGTGAAGACGATGATTGAAGACATAGCATCGCTTTTGAATGTCAAAATTACTTTTTTCTCCCTCGACAAAGAAGAAAGCCTAGTTGGATGCCACTCAACAAAATCTGACTTTTGTACTTTGTTGCAAGAAAAACTGGGAAAAAGAGACAAGTGTATTTTGCAAGATGAAAGAGCCTTATCTAAATGCAAAGAGCAAAACAAGACGCTAATATATCATTGCCATGCTGGACTTACGGAGATAATCATACCAATAAAAAACAAAGAGATCTTTGCTTTTGCAATCATCGGACAATTCAGGATGAGAAACGCTCTTGATGAGAAAATAATCAAAAAATGGAGAGAGAAAGGATATGATTCGAAAACACTTGAAAAAGCCTTTCTAGAGCGACCACTTTTCAACAAAGAGCAAGTAGAGAAAATCTCATCGCTTTTGGACTCGATTATATCCATGCAAATAGAAACAGAAAGCCTAAGGGTAAAGCGTCCTGACCTTATTGAGAAGGCATGTTGTTATATAACCGACAATATTGCAAATGAAATTACGCTGGCATCAATATCAAAAGAGCTATCGAAGAGTTCTTCATCAATAGAGCATGAAATAAAGAAGGCAACAGGAAAATCTTTCAAGGAACTTCTGATCAATATGCGTCTCTCTCGATTTGAAGCAATAGTACGTGAAAATCCAAACATAGCAATCAAAGATGCATCTTACCAAGTTGGATACAAAGACTCTCTCTATTTTTCTCGTCTATATAAAAAGAAGAAGGGGATTACTCCCACTGAGTATATTAAATTAAGTAAATATTAATCCTATATCGGTCTAAATATACCGTAGCTACATAAAAAATAATAAATTTTACTTTTATGAACAAGAAAATGTTATAAAATGGAATGCGTTGATATAAACCCACGATATGGGTGGGTGTCTCTACATTGCACCATAAATGCGATAACTATCTTCGATTATTCTCTACAAGGAGGAGATGGATGAATAGCTACATCGTAAAAGGTGATTTTTGCTACTCTGAAGCAAAGAATAAACTTAAAGCAGTAAAAAATGGATATCTTGTTGTCGAAAATGGTACGATTAAAGGACTTTATCAATCTATTTGCGACGAATACAAAGACCTTGCGGTAAAAGATTACACTGGGAAGCTGATCATTCCAGGCCTAAGCGACTTGCATATCCATGCGCCTCAATATCAATTCAGAGGACTATGGATGGATATGGAGCTCCTCGAGTGGTTAGAGAAGCATACATTTCCAGAAGAAGCAAAATATAAGGATATGTCATATGCGGACATAGCATACTCAATTTTCACTTCAGATCTCTTGAAGACACCGACAACTCGCCTTTCTGTATTTTCCTCAATGCACAAGAACTCGACTCTCTTGTTGATGAAAAAACTCTCAGAAGCAGGCTTTCACGGTTTTGTCGGAAAAGTGAATATGGACAGGAATTCACCTGATTATCTAAGAGAAGAGACATCGCAATCTATAGAGGATACTCTTTCCTTCTTAGAGGAATGCTCCTCAATCGATAATATAAAACCAATAATAACACCAAGATTCATACCTTCATGTTCTGATTTTCTTTTGCATGAACTGGGAAAGATCTCAATCGAGCACAATCTTCCCGTACAATCACACTTAAGCGAAAACTTAAGCGAAATCGAATGGGTTAAGGAGCTTGTCCCTGATGCAAAGTGCTATGCTGATGCATACAATATCTTCAATCTGTGGGGGAAAATGCCAACAATAATGGCACATTGCACATGGTCTGACAAATTCGATGACGATTATATGGACAACAAAAATATCTTTATTGCACATTGTCCAGACTCGAATACAAACCTTACATCAGGAGTTGCTGCTGCAAGATATTTCCTTTATAAGGGGGGAGCAAACATCGGTCTTGGAACAGATATAGCCGCAGGCTCCAGCCCATATCTCACTCGTTCGATTACTGATGCAATCCATGCAAGCAAGCTCAGGACAAGACTATCTTCAGATAAAGATGCAACATTGACATTTGCTGAATCTTTCTACATGGCATCTATCGGCGGTGGAAGAATTTTTTGCCAAATTGGGGCATTCGAACCAGGCTATGATGCTGATTTCTCAGTACTAGATGAAAGCTCACTCGATTCTACGCTAGAGAATGAATTCTCAATCGAGGAACGTCTTGAACGCTATTGCTATCTTGCTAGTGAACGGCCTGTCCTACATAAAACAATAAAAGGAAAAGAACTGTTCTAACAGAAGTCTAATAACCAATTTTGTGGGCAAAGAAATTCAACAAAGCCTACATTATCTCTTCTTTCCACTCGTTGATGTTCCTGTCGCTTGACGAGAAGTTCATCCCTACAAGGTGGATCTTCTTCTTGCTCGCCATATAGGGCTCGTAATACTTTGTCTCAACGATTTGCTTCAGGGCCTCACTTGCCGTCTTGTTGTACTTGAACTCGAATATGTATACATGCCTCCTGTTCTCCAACACGGCATCTATCCTGCCCCTGCTCGTCTCTATCTCTGAGCCTATGCGCGCGCCAAGAGCCTTCATCATGCAAAAGAAGGCCGTGCTGTAGTGCGCCTCCCCCGCATCCCTCAAGAGATCGTATGCAATAGATGCATACACCGCCCTCAGCTTCTCGATCGCCTCAATCGTGTCCCCGTCGTCAAACGAGGATTTGAGATCGGAGCCCTTAAACAGGCTCTCCGTGTTCTTTCCAGTGTATGCGGCAAGCAGGTTCTCCGAATACGCCTCGGCCACCTCCTCGTTCGGGAAGTCGAGCACGAATATGTCCCCCCTCCTGTTCATGCTCCTTATCGTAAGGTACCCGCACTGGAACAGAAGCGACTTGTATGCGTACGCGCTGACTGTGTTGGACGCCATCTCCAGTATGTCGAAGGCCGCTATGTCTGACTTGCTTATCGGCGTCGTGATGTCCTTCGAGATGTCGAAGCCTATGTGCCTCGCGACATCCATTATCAGCTTCGTGGCCCCCGTGTTTATCCAGTAGTTGTCGAAGTCGATGCCACCGTTGAAGAAGAAGCTGCCGATCGACACCGGGTTGTAGATGGCCTCCCTCTGCCTCGGCGTGAACCTGTTGCCATCGTACTTCCTCTTCACCCTCTCAAGGTACCTCTTCCTGGAGACGCCCAAGGCCCTCATCCCCTTCTCTATGTACTGCCCAAAGTAGTGCTCAAGCTCGAGCTCCGTGTACCCGAAAAGAAGCGAGTAGTCATCGCTCAAAGAGATGTCGCTTAGGTTGTTCATCGACGAGAAGATGCTCACCTTGGAGAACTTGGTGACGCCTGTGATGAACACAAAGCGAACCAAGGCCGACGATGCCTTGATCACCTCGAAGAAGCCACGCAGCACGTCCCTCATCTCCTCCACGTCAGGATTGTAGATGTTTGACGATAGTATCTTGTCATACTCGTCAATGAGAATAACAAGCTTGCCCTTCTTGCTCATTTTCTGGATGAGAAGATCAAAGTTAATATCATATCCATCTCGTTCTCTCAGCTCTATTCCATTATCCAAAGCAATATTGATGATTGATGTGTTGAACCATGATGCAAGCTCTGGCGCATTCTTTTTCTGACACTTGCCAAGATCGATATGTATTACAGGATACTCGTTCCAATCATAGTCCTTGTCATATATCTTCAGGCCCTTGAACAGCTCCTTCTTACCCTTGAATATCGCCTCAAACGTCGAGAGTGTCAGCGTCTTTCCAAATCGCCTCGGACGAGAGCAGAAGAACATCCCAGGACCCTTTTCTATCAAAGAGTAAATGATGTCTGTCTTGTCAACATAAATAGCATCAGCTTTGATGAGCTCTTCGAAACTGGATATAGACGTGATGATGTTCTTCATATTTGCATTCTAGCATACAAAGAAAGAAATATGAACTTAGAAGACATCTATCTCATTTTGGGATAAATTCAATGCCATAATTATTTGACGAAGCGCCAAGCAGCTCTCTCTACATTATCTCTTCTTTCCACTCGTTGATGTTCCTGTCGCTTGACGAGAAGTTCATCCCTACAAGGTGGATCTTCTTCTTGCTCGCCATATAGGGCTCGTAATACTTTGTCTCAACGATTTGCTTCAGGGCCTCACTTGCCGTCTTGTTGTACTTGAACTCGAATATGTATACATGCCTCCTGTTCTCCAACACGGCATCTATCCTGCCCCTGCTCGTCTCTATCTCTGAGCCTATGCGCGCGCCAAGAGCCTTCATCATGCAAAAGAAGGCCGTGCTGTAGTGCGCCTCCCCCGCATCCCTCAAGAGATCGTATGCAATAGATGCATACACCGCCCTCAGCTTCTCGATCGCCTCAATCGTGTCCCCGTCGTCAAACGAGGATTTGAGATCGGAGCCCTTAAACAGGCTCTCCGTGTTCTTTCCAGTGTATGCGGCAAGCAGGTTCTCCGAATACGCCTCGGCCACCTCCTCGTTCGGGAAGTCGAGCACGAATATGTCCCCCCTCCTGTTCATGCTCCTTATCGTAAGGTACCCGCACTGGAACAGAAGCGACTTGTATGCGTACGCGCTGACTGTGTTGGACGCCATCTCCAGTATGTCGAAGGCCGCTATGTCTGACTTGCTTATCGGCGTCGTGATGTCCTTCGAGATGTCGAAGCCTATGTGCCTCGCGACATCCATTATCAGCTTCGTGGCCCCCGTGTTTATCCAGTAGTTGTCGAAGTCGATGCCACCGTTGAAGAAGAAGCTGCCGATCGACACCGGGTTGTAGATGGCCTCCCTCTGCCTCGGCGTGAACCTGTTGCCATCGTACTTCCTCTTCACCCTCTCAAGGTACCTCTTCCTGGAGACGCCCAAGGCCCTCATCCCCTTCTCTATGTACTGCCCAAAGTAGTGCTCAAGCTCGAGCTCCGTGTACCCGAAAAGAAGCGAGTAGTCATCGCTCAAAGAGATGTCGCTTAGGTTGTTCATCGACGAGAAGATGCTCACCTTGGAGAACTTGGTGACGCCTGTGATGAACACAAAGCGAACCAAGGCCGACGATGCCTTGATCACCTCGAAGAAGCCACGCAGCACGTCCCTCATCTCCTCCACGTCAGGATTGTAGATGTTTGACGATAGTATCTTGTCATACTCGTCAATGAGAATAACAAGCTTGCCCTTCTTGCTCATTTTCTGGATGAGAAGATCAAAGTTAATATCATATCCATCTCGTTCTCTCAGCTCTATTCCATTATCCAAAGCAATATTGATGATTGATGTGTTGAACCATGATGCAAGCTCTGGCGCATTCTTTTTCTGACACTTGCCAAGATCGATATGTATTACAGGATACTCGTTCCAATCATAGTCCTTGTCATATATCTTCAGGCCCTTGAACAGCTCCTTCTTACCCTTGAATATCGCCTCAAACGTCGAGAGTGTCAGCGTCTTTCCAAATCGCCTCGGACGAGAGCAGAAGAACATCCCAGGACCCTTTTCTATCAAAGAGTAAATGATGTCTGTCTTGTCAACATAAATAGCATCAGCTTTGATGAGCTCTTCGAAACTGGATATAGACGTGATGATGTTCTTCATATTTGCATTCTAGCATACAAAGAAAGAAATATGAACTTTCTAGCCAATGCATGTGTACATTATGACTTGGAGCTTTTTGATCCTGATTGACCATTTAGAAACTTTTGCTACTATAAGAGCAAAATGAAAACATTCCAAATGTCAGAATCTAGTATAACTATCTTCTTTTTAACACTATCAGGTGGCTTCCAAGATGCATATACATACGTCATGAGAGGTGGTGTATTTGCAAATGCACAAACAGGAAACATAGTCCTATTTGCAACAAACATGCTATCAAAGGAGTGGTCAAAAGCTCTTGGATATCTTATTCCAATCCTAGCTTTTTCTTTTGGGATATTCTTAGCAGAAATGTTAAGAACGCTCCTTTCAAAGCAAAACAAAATCCATTGGCGCCAGATAATTCTCCTTCTAGAGATTGCAATGCTTTTATCTGTGGGCTTTATATCGAAAAAACTTGATTTTCTCGCAAACGCTATTGTATCAGCATCTTGTGCTCTACAAGTGGAAAGCTTCAGAAAACTCAAAGGAAAGTCTTTTGCATCCACAATGTGTATCGGAAACTTACGCTCCGGAACAGAGCATCTTTATAAATACATACATACAAAAAACAAAGAGGATTTCATATCGTTTTTGCATTATCTCTTTGTAATAGCGACTTTTGCACTCGGGGCAGGAATTGGTGCAATACTTTCAAATCGTTTTGGCTTAAAAACGATATGCATATCACCTCTGTTGCTCTTTATAAGTCTTTTTTTGATGTTTATAGACACCGAAAAGACAAATTAGCCAAATAAAGATGGATAGCTATCTTTGTATTCGTATCCAGCCATCTCACTTTTTATGTATGCAAGCAATACAGAGACTATATAATCGATCTCTTCATCAGTCAACGTATGCCCTTTTTTTATTTTGTGCCACTTTTCAAGACATGAACGGCAACAAGTTGCTGTTGCATGTTGCGAGATAAAAACAGGATGGCCTTTCATAGGTGTTTGCTTGCCATCATTCGATATTTCGAAGGGACCCAACCTCTTGACTATAAACTCTCTAGCCTGTCTTTCAATCTCATCATAGCCTTTCTTGTACACATACTCCTTGTCTTTTTCCTTAAGATGAAATCGACGTCTGAAAGCGGACTCTGAAAGGCGAGAAAATAGAGAATCAAAATCATATTCCATACCTTCCAATATAGCTAATCAAACAACAAAAGCAAGAGAGCAAATGTTGAGGCAAATCGATTATAGACAACAAACAACCGAAAGAATATAATCTTCTAGGAACTCGGGTAGTAGCGCAGGGGCTAGCGCACTTGGTTCGGGACCAAGGGGTCGGCGGTTCAAATCCGCCTTACCCGATATTGCTCTTCCTTTTGCCTTCATACTCCTTCAAAAGCTTTACTACTTCTCCTGATAGTGGCAAAAGAGCGAACATATTTAAAATTGTCATCAATGCAATTCCTAAGTCTCCAAGATCCCAAACGAATGTATATGTCGCAAGGCCACCAATGAAAAGCATTGCAAGCGCAATGCATTTATAGAAAGTTTGCGCCCACCATTTGTCGCCAAAGATATATGCAACATTGCATCTTGCATAGAATAGGATACCAACGAATGTCGAGAAACTAAACAAGAAGACAATAATAGCAACAAAGATATTTCCAAATTCGCCAAGGTGGTAGATCATTGCACATTGGAGCAAATCCATACCAACAAGTCCATCCGTCAACGAACTTGGAGCTAGAAGCATTATGAATGCAGAACAAGAGCAAATCAAAATGGTATCGATAAAGACACCAAACGATTGCAAGAGACCAGCTTCAGCAGGATGCTTCACATCGGTTGCTGCTGCAGCACATGGCGCACTTCCACTCCCAGCTTCATTTGAGAAAAGGCCACGCTTCACTCCGTTCATCAACACAGCGCCAAATCCGCCTGCAATGGCTTGCCTTAGACCAAATGCCTCCGAGAATATCTTTTCAAAGACGCTTGGAATAAGGGCGATATTCTTGCAAATAATAATTATCGTGAAAAACAAATAGAGCCCAGCCATAACAGGAACAATCACATCAAGAACCTTTACTGTTGCATTCTTTCGAAGAACAATCACAGCAGCAATTGCAACAATTACGAAAGATGAAACAAGAGGTGGTATATCAAAGGCATTTTCAAGTGCCGATATAGATGAATTGCCTATGACTTGGCTTATTCCACACCAACACAGAAGAGCAGATAGAGCAAAGAGGAGAGCCAGGATCGATTTCTTCTTTCGTCCTGCGAAAAGCGCATGAAGATAGTAGGCGGGTCCTCCTCTATAGCCTCCATACAAAGGATCCTTCTGCTTATACTTCTGTGCAAGCGTTGCCTCAGCAAAGGCTGTTGCAGAACCAAGGAGAGCTGAGATCCACATCCAAAATACAGCTCCTGCGCCACCGGCGGAAATTGCAGCAACAACTCCAACAAGATTACCCATTCCAACCCTCGTGGCTGTCGATATGATCAATGTTTGCACTCCGGAGATTGCTCCTGTATCCTTGTTTTTCTTCTCCAAAGTAATATGTATCATATCGCCAAAGAGCCTGAATTGGACAAAACGCGTCAAGATTGTGAAATATATAGCAACAGGAATCAAAATCAGGACTAAAAGAGAAATCCCAATTTTGTTTCCGCCTGGGATTGGAATATAGAATAGATCTCCCCAAAGGAGGTTGAATACAAAATAAAATACCTTCAAACGATTACCCTGCCTCAAAACAAATACAGCTTTCAAATTTTAAATGAGAGCTGAACATATAGCAAACAATATTTTGAACATTGTGCATTTATGCAAAAAGAAAGTATGATAAGCAAATGCAATCATTTTTGTTTACAAAAGATGTAAAAAAGAAAGCTTTGGATTTAATCGACGACTTCAAACGCTCAAACTCTTACTCATTACCGCCTGATAAAGAGAAATACCCTCTTTCCGATTTGAGAGAGACCCAAATGTTTGCAATAATGATTGCAATGACAAGTACAGGAGAAGAGAAAATCTTGTATGGCTATTCTGGCTCAATAAATGGCTCATACAGAATCCCTGGCTACGTCCCACCGTGCTTCTCTGTGACAGAATTCGAAAAAATCGTCGAGATAAATGACAAGAAAATCCATGATTTGACAGACAGGATAGAAAATGGCGAAGAATATTTGACCGAGGAGCGTGCAAGACTGAGCAATGAAACGCTAGCAAGACTAAAATCGATATACACTTTCTATTCTTATTCCGGCGAAAGAATTTCATGCAATATCGATAAAGCCCCAACAGGAACAGGAGATTGCGCGGGCTTGAAGCTTATAAATCATGCAATGAAGAAACACTACGAGATAAAAGCACTAGCAGAATTCAGGCTTGATGGCACATTCTGGCCACCATGTGAAGAAAGGTGTGCTCCATTGCTTGCTCACATGCTCGGCTTAAGGTTTCTGTATGCAGATGAGGATATTGCCGTAATCGACAAACCTGAAGGGCTTTTGTCTGTTCCAGGAAGAGGAGCAGAGAAGCTTGACTCTGCATCATATCGCTTCCATACTCTATTTCCATCATCACCCGAGCAATGCTCTGTCCATCGCCTTGATATGGATACATCCGGTCTTTTGATTCTTGCTTTTAACAAGGAAAGCGTAAAAAAACTATCGATTCAATTCGAAAAAAGGGAAGTAAAAAAAAGCTACATTGCAATGCTCGAGGGTGTCATAAAGGAAGACAACGGCATAATCGACTTGCCATTGCGACTTGATGTAGACAACAGGCCTTACCAGATTGTGGATTACAAAAATGGCAAGAATGCAATAACAAGATGGGAAAAGATAAATGTAGCATGGGTCGGAGACGAGAAATGCACTAGAGTGCGATTCTATCCGCAAACAGGAAGAACACATCAGCTGAGAGTGCATGCCGCATCAGGATTGATGCATCCGATCAAGGGCGATAGGCTCTATGGCAACAGAAAAGACGGAGAAAGGCTGTACTTGCACGCAGAAAGCATAACATTCAAACATCCAAGAACTGGAGAGGAGATGACATTCTCATCAAAACCAGAGTTCTAGTTTTGCTATTTGAAAACAAGCTTGCCTCTATCAAATTTTGGCTCTACGCAATCAAGGGCAATACTATTGACAAAGCCATGTACATCATCATAGTGCTTATCAAGGTTTTCAACCTCATGCGCATCTGAAGAACAAACAGCTTTGATGCCATATTCTTTAGCCAGAAGCCAGAAATTCCTATTAGGATAGCCCCAATCTCGAGAGCCACTCTTTTCAGCTTTTATTATCCCATTTGCATTGACTTCGAGAGGGATACCAAGCTCTTTCGATGCAACTATGATATCACGGCTAGCAGATATTGCATTCTCATCCCATTTGCAATGCAAAAGAAAGACATCCGGGTGAGCCATAAAGGAAAACAGTCCAGTTTCCATTGCACTTGTGTAGGAATCAACATACAAAGGAAGATCCTTGCTGGAAAATGATGATGTGAATGGAGTCGCATATTCACCATTTGGACGCACAATCAAGTGCACACCAGCTATCAAATAATCAACTCGCTCTTTGATTTCTTCAAAATAGGATCTCCATCTTTTGAAATAGTCACACTCATATCCAAGAAGAAAACGTGAACCATAGCCATCAATAGCTTTGACATCACTTTCATAGTCTTTCATTTTGCTGTATGACATTCTAGTTGAATGATAGAAATCATTTGGAAACGGGCAATGCTCAGAAAATCCAAGAAGATCAAAGCCTTTCTCCAAAGCGTACTCGGCATATTCTCCAATTGTCCCACTGCCATGTCCGCAATATTTTGAATGCGTGTGCAAATTGTATTTCATAGTCTATCAATCATCGATTCAAGCCTCTTGATCTCTTCTCTGACTTTGGCTATCTCTTGATCGATCTTCTCCTTTTCCTTCTCGAGAATCAATATCTTGTTTTGCTCGTTCTCAATCAAAAACCTATAGTCATCTGCCTTGCTAGCCTTATCAAGTTTTTCCCTTGATTCACTTAAATCCGCATATTCTTTTTGTAGTGCAAGTATCTCCTCAATAACGTCGAGGACATCTGATGGAGTATCCTGGTCAACCCAAAGTGCGCCCTTATCGAAAAGATAGTTGCCATAATTTATAAAACTCTCATGATATAGGTTCTCAAGGTCTCTCTTGTCTTGCTCGGACTTGTCGAGGCCTCCTTTTTTCAGTCTCTCAGCTTCTTGTTGATTTGAATCGATGTAATCTTGCAAAGTTCTCTTTGCCTCTTCCATCGCACGCTTTTTCCCGATAACCGACTCCAATTCTTCTATAAGAGACGGTGCGTTATTGCCGCCTATCAAATCAAGAGAGTTGTTTTCAATTGCATCATTTGAATATTGGACATATCGCTCATTTGCATTTCTATCAAAACGTTGAAGTGCACTTTGCGATGCAAGCCTTTCTATCGGGTTTCGACTCTCAAGCTTCTTCTTTAAATCAATCTCTTTCGAAATATCGCTATATGCCGACAGAAACTTCTCTTTTTCCAAAATGCCTTGCGATGCGCGTTCATAGATAATTGCTCCGAGACGTATTTTCAACCTTCGTTCAACTACATCTATCTCATCGCAAGAAAGTTTATGCCTTTCTAGCTCATCGCTCTTCTCAGAGTAATCCCAAAGGAGCTTCGATTGTGTTTTATACTTCTCCTCGGCCTCATTTTTCCTCATTTGGACGCCAAGACATTGCTCAAAAAAATTCTTTCCAACAGGAAGAGGCAACTTTGAATCGAGATCAAATAGCTTTTGGCCAAGAACAAAAAAGAGCTCCCTAATATCATTGAAATAGGCATCCATCCTTTGCTCTATATTCCTTTGCTTCTCTTCTCGCGATTCCATAGCCAAAAGTCTAACACAAGGGTGTTTTATTGACAAATAATAGCTCTAGGCTTTATCCTCATACAAGTTTCGCAATTCTTTTCCATCTACAATTGCAAACATAGTACACTAGTAGTGTCAAAATACCCAATTAAGGTTATTTAGGGAGATTATCAATGGAAAACGAAGCCACTAGGCTCACAGAACAAGAGCGTTTGTCGGTCAAAATCGAAGAGATCCTTGCCAAGGTCAATACAGATCCAAATCCAGAGGAGCTGGAGAGCATAAAGAAGCTAATAAAACAAAGAGTACCATTCACAAGGCGAGGATATTTTTCAGCTATGCTTTTGAAGACTCTAGTATCATCAAGAGGCGACAGGCAAGATAGAAGAAGACCCACAGAAAAGCCGAAAGCTCATGTTGAAAACACAAGAAAAGAAGAAAAACCAGAAAACAAAGCCAAAAAGCAAATGCCAGAGGATGCAAAAACACTTTATATGAACATTGGCAAGATGAAGCATCTATATGCAAAAGATCTTTCAAAGCTTTTACAATCCGAGTTGAACATCTCACGTGATGATATCTACTCTCTTTGCGTCCATGATAAGTATTCATTCATAACAATGAGCGAAGAGAATTGCAACAAAGCAATAGAGAAGCTTAATGGCAAAGAGATCAATGGAAGAGTTGCCCAAATTAGTTTCTCAAACAGATAAACAATGAAAATACAGCCATTTATCCTTGGTTTTGGATACACAAACTCCTACGTCGTCTATTATGACGACAGGAGTGCTTATATAATAGACGCCCCAAATGGCACAAAAAAACTCCAAACATTTATCGAGCAAAACAATCTTAAGGCTGAAGCTGTTTTCCTTACACATGGACATTATGATCATATTCTGGGACTTCCAGAGCTACGAAAAGCATACAAGAATATAGATATCTACATAGGAAAAGAAGATTTTTGTTTTCTCGAGGATGAAGGTAAAGCAAACAGAGAATTGCTATGGAACCAAAGAGAGATCTTAGAGCAATACAAAGATGTTTTTTCATCCCTTCCTGAGGATTTGATCTTCTATGACAAGTCTATGACAAGAAATGGAGAGAAGCTCTTTGATGTAATCAAGACACCCGGTCATACTCCCGGCTCTGTATGTCTTTACTCAAAAAAAGACAATGTTCTATTCTCTGGAGATACACTTTTCAAAGAAGGAGTTGGCCGATGGGATTTTGGTGGCAATTACTCCGACCTTTGCAAAAGCATAGACAAATTGAAGTCCCTTGAGGAATCAACACTTGTTTTTCCTGGCCATGGGGAATTCACAACCATTGCTTTCGAAAAAGAAAACAACCCTTACCTATGAAAAAAGAGAGGCGACAAACCTCTCTTTGCAATTTAATTTGAATTCCTTTCGTTCTCACTCTTGCACTCAACACACAATACAGCCGACGGAATAGCTCGCAACCTACCTTCTGGAATCTTCTTTCCACATTGCAAGCAATAGCCATACTTACCTTCGCTGATCCTTTTGAGAGCATTCTCAATTGCTTTCAGCCTTTTTGCGTCCATAGCATTCAAGGCTTCCATCTTCCTATAGTCGCCCTCATCGCTTGCAAGGTCGCTTGAATCACCTCTTCCAGAAGAAACCATTGCTTCAGTCCTAAACTTATCCTCTTCACTGTTGAGCTTTGCAAGAAGTTCCTTTCGCTCAGCAAGAAGCTTTTCTTTCATTTCTTGGGTAAAAGCGTCCATCTTATATCCCCTTTCTTTTTATGTGATTGAGAATGTACGTTATTTCAAAGAAAGTCAAGCTAAAGCACACTTAAAGAAAGCAAATATATCTTATTTTTTGCCCATAACGTCATCTTTGTTGCATTTTGAAAGTTTTTTTGCAAAATCAGATGAGAACTTAACAAGAAAGAAAACAATAAACAAGTAAATAGTAAAAACCAGTGCCTTTACCCAAGTAGGGCCTTCATAGACCGAACCCAGAAGCAGAAAACCTATTGTCATTCCTATAATGAGAATCACAATAGATGCAACAAAACCCTTTTGAGATCTCTTCGTTTTAGCCATTTTTCACAAACTTCTCTATCTCGTGATAGAATTCGTCATAGTCTTTGCATAAAGTCAAGTCAGGCTCTTCCTTCAAGATGTTCTCAGGAGCTCTGAAAAGACAGCCGGCATCAGCTTTACGAATCATCGAAAGATCATTGTAGCTATCGCCTGAAGCAAACGTTCTGAAGCCCATGCCTCTAAATGCCTCTATTGCTTTTCTCTTTCCATCATGCTGTCTCATCTTTATTCCGACAATCATTCCATTGGAATCGACATCAAGACTATTGCAAAGTATAGTCGGAAATCCAAGTTGCCTCATAAGAGGCTTTGCAAATTCTGTGAAAGTATCGGACAAAATCACTACTTGAGTGAGCTCCCTTAATTTGTCTAAAAACTCTTTAGCTCCATCAAGTGGTTTTATTGTAGCAATGACTGACTGTATATCCTTCAATGAAAGCCCCTTTGACGCAAGGATATCAATGCGGAACTTCATCAATTTGTCATAATCGGGCTCATCTCTTGTTGTCCTCTTCAATTCAGGTATTCCTGTTTTCTCTGCAAACGCAATCCAAATCTCAGGAACGAGCACTCCTTCCAAGTCCAAGCAAATAATTTCCATAAATATCTCCTAATATAAGATTATTCCCAATAGCAAGTTTTTCAGCAATCCCATATTATTTTCTTTATGGAAAGAAATCGTTATGCATTAAATGTTTTCAACTATATTGCCGCCTTTTTCGTTGGAGCTGTCATATCTATCATGGTCGCATTCAACACTGAGCTAGGACTTAAATCAACAAATGAAGTATCGATTGCAATCAACCAAGTCGTAGGTATTTTGACTTTGAGTGTAATTATGATAATCGGGAGAAAAAACCAAATCATAAACCCGAGAAGAGAAAAAAGCGCTTGGTGGCAATGGTTTGGAGGACTCTTCGGGCTTGGAGTCCTTACAATAAACTACTACTCTGTGTCGCGAGCCGGGACAACGATAGCAATGGCTACAGCTGTTCTCGGCCAGTGCGCATCCGGCTTAGTCTTCGATTTGACAGGCTGGATGGGAATGCAAAAGCAAAGGATCTCGAAAAAGAAGATCGCGTCTCTAATACTCTCATTTCTCGGAATATCGTTCATGCTTTTATATCCAAGGGAAAACAACTCTATTGAGAAGATGCTTTATGGAGCACTTGGAATCCTTGCCGGAGCTCTTACAATGATCCAGATGGTCTACAACTCGGGGTTTGCAAAAAAGAAAGGAGCGTTCTTCTCTGCAAGGCAGAATGTAATCTCAGGACTAGTTGGTATCATCTTGTTTATGCTCATTGCCAAGCCTGAAGCATCATTGGAGGGCTTTAAATCCGCTCTTCAAGCTCCTTGGTACATACTCGTTGGTGGCGGGATGCTAGCTTGTGTTGTAGTAGTTGGCTCCAATATGATAATTCCAAAAATACCTGGAGCTGCATCTGCAATCCTTTTGTCTTCCGGACAAATATTGATGGCAATTGCTATTGATTACATGCTCTATGGCATATTTGAGCCATCTCTATTGATTGGATCAATAATAATGCTTGTCGCAATCATCATAGGTGGATAAGAATTGGGGCACCTAACTGGCGCCCCATTGCAATAGAAAACTACTCTCTGTTAGAAGTTGTATGTTGCACCTAATGATACTGGTACATAAAGATTGACATCCCACTCAGGAGCGATGCTGAACATCACACCAGGAGCAACTCGGAAGTAAAGTGTTACTGGAACCTTAGGGAATGTATATGCAAGCTTCATTGGAACTGTTGCTCCTACTCCAAAGTCCTTGAAGTTTGTAGAAATAACACCTTCAGCTCCTACAGTAAATGGCATATAACCTGCAAAGTCTGCCATATCAGCTATATCGAAAAGTGCATAATTTGCAGCAATCTCAACATCCATGTTCTTGTTAAAGAGACTGAATCCAACAATTGCTTCAAGATCGAATTTACCCATTCCATAATCAACTACAACACCATTGTTGGATCCCAAGTTAAGACCAATTGATAGTGCGTCTTTTTTTGATGCTCCATATGCAGATGCAAAAACAGTTGAAACCGAAAGCAAAATAACAATTGCAACCAACGCAAATTTCTTCATATTATGTTTCTCCTATGCACTCAACAAAACATCCTTTTGCCGAATGCATGTTATATACTATTTCGAATATATCCGCAATTTCAACAGCAAAATGATCAACTACACAATTCTTCATCACCCCATGCCTCTTGTTAAAACCAAGACAAAACTCTTATAACATAAGAAATGAAAAATTCTGAAAACAAAAATCCTCTTACAGTTCGTGGCATTGCGATAGCAATAGTCGGGCTTGTTGTGATAACAACATCTTCCATGTATGTGGCGTTGAGAATGGGCGCATTGCCATGGCCTACAGTATTTGTAACAGTGCTTTCTATGGCTATTCTAGGAAAAGCAAAAAACTCAACTCTTGATGAGATAACTTGCACTCATACTTTGATGAGCGCTGGTGCTATGGTCGCTGGAGGACTTGCCTTCACTCTCCCTGGACTCTGGATGACAGATCCAGATGCCAACCTATCGCTATTTACAATCATTGTAATAGCTGTGACTGGCGCAATACTCGGAAACCTTTTTACAGCTCTTTATAAGCCAGTATTCATTGAAAAAGAAAATCTTCCATATCCAATGGGGAAAGCCGCTTACAGCACATTGATTGCAGGAGAGGGAGGAAAAGGAGGACCTGTCTTATTCTCATCGATGGCCGCATCTGCTGTTTTTACAGCGATAAGAGATGCACTTGGATGGATTCCATCGACATTGACTTTGTTTAAGGGAAGCGCAATGGTGCCAGGACTGTTTATCTGGCTCAGCCCTATGGCTTTAGCAATAGGAGCAATCATAGGACCGGCTTTGGCTCTGATGTGGCTTCTTGGCTCAATACTTGGCTATTTTGTAATCACACCTATAGGTCTTGCGACAGGTTTCTTCAAAGATATGGCCCAAGCAGATGTCTTTAGGTCGAATCTTGGTCTTGGGATAATGATTGGAACAGGCCTAGGTGTTGCAATAATGGCTATATTCAAGGCATTCAAGAAAAGAAAAGATACAAAAGTTGCGATCAACAAGAATATACTTTTAATGGTATTTGCAATATGCATTCTAGCCGTGATTGTACTTTCATTGCTCACTGAGATAACCTTTTTTGAGGCCATTCTGGTTGTTCTAGGAACATATCTTGCCGCATATCTTTCAGGTATGCTTACCGGCCAAACAGGAATAAACCCTATGGAAGTCTTTGCGATTCTTGTCTTGCTGTTTATATCAGCGCTTATAAAGCCTTCCTTGGTTGCATCATTTTCAATTGCTGCTGTTGTAGCTGTAGCATGCGGACTCACAGGAGATGTTATGAATGACCTGAAATCAGGATCTCTTGTAGGAACCAAAGCGAAGTACCAACTTGTTGCAGAAGCAATCGGTGGAGTTCTTGGCGCAATCGTGGCTGCGATATCGCTAGTGGTAATAAAGAACGCATTTGGAACATTTGGAAGTGCTGAACTTCCAGCTCCACAAGCCGCATCAGTTGCTGCCATGGCAGGTGGAATAGCGAACAAAACAGCTTTCTCGATAGGGCTTGTCATAGGAATCATCCTATATCTTCTAAAGGTACCTTCTGCAACTCTAGGCCTTGGATTCTATCTATCAACAAGCATTTCATCTATAATGGCACTTGGCGCTATGATAATGTTCATTGTCAAAAAGTGTGCGAAAGACAAGGAAAAAGCGGAAAGCAACTTCAACCTTGTCTCTTCTGGACTATTAGGAGGAGAAGGAATCACAGGGGTAGTCATTGCTATTGCCTCTATGTTCTAGAACTATGGCTACTCTATTTTGCAAAACTACAGACGAAATTGTTAAGCTTCTTGATCTCGAGAAGCCATTTCAAGCAAAGATCATTTATCAGAATATGATAAAGGGAATATTCGACTTCAACGACATGAAAGGTCTGACAAAGGAAATGCGTCAAAGACTTTCAGAAGACCATGAGTCAGCACTCTCATCTTCAATCATAAAAAAATATGATGATGACAGTGCAACAAAACTTGCAATAAAGCTTGAAGATGGGTCCGTAGTCGAATGTGTACGCCTTTTTGATGGAGATAATCGATATACAGCTTGCATTTCATCCCAAGTCGGATGCGCTATGGGATGCTCATTTTGCAAGACTGGCACAATGGGGCTTAAAAGAAATCTCAATGCTGGTGAGATTGTAGAGCAATTTGCCCATCTGAAAAGCCTTGGCGAAAAGATTTCCCACATAGTCTTCATGGGGATGGGAGAACCGCTTGCCAATTTCCAGGAAGTGATGCGAGCTGTTACAGAGTTCCATAGAGAGGATGGATTCAATATATCATATAGAAAGATAACGATATCGACATGTGGGCTTGTGCCTGGAATAAAGAAGTTGACAGAATTAAACCTGCCTGTTAAGCTTGCTGTTTCGCTTGTATCTGCCGATGATGCGACTCGTTCGAAGATAATGAAAATTAATAGGACATATAACCTCAAGAAGCTAAAGGAAGCACTACTTTCATTCCAGCATCATCAAAACAAAAGAATCACACTAGAGTATTGCATGCTATCAGGAGTCAACACATCTGAGCAAAGCGCAATAGATTTAATGAAGTTCACAAAAGGCCTGGATGCCTTGATAAACTTGATTGCATGGAACCCAATAGATGAGCTAAATTACAAAACACCATCAAAAAAAGAGATAGAATGCTTCACGAACAATCTTAAACGACTTGGCATCAAGTACACATTGAGACGTTCCAAGGGAAGAGAAACGTCAGCTGCTTGTGGGCAACTTGCATCAGAAGAATAGTTTTCTATTGCTAAGCAAGAAAGCAGGGACAAACCCTGCTTTCTCTTATTTTATTTCTCAAGTACAGCTTTGATTCGCCTTACACCTGCAGATGATGATTGTTCCTTGACTATCTTAAAGTGCCCCATATCACCTGTATGTGTTACATGAGGACCTCCACAAACTTCCTTCGAGAAATCCCCGATTGTATATACTGTGACATTCTCGCCATACTTAGAATCAAACTGAGCTGCAGCTCCCAGCTCTTTGGCCTTTTCAAGCGACATTGTCTCCTTCACAACTGGTAAGTCCCTCTTGATTTGCTCATTTACAAGATCCTCAACTTCTTTGATCTCATCTTTAGAAAGAGGCTTGTCGTGATTGAAATCAAATCTTAGACGCTCTGCTGTGATATTAGAACCAAGCTGTTTTACATATCCACCAAGCACTTGGCTCAATGCTGCATGCAACAAATGCGTTGCTGTATGAAGCGCTGTAGTCAGCTCACTATGGTCTGCCAAGCCTCCCTTGAATTGCTGCTCTGCTCCAGCTCTTGAAAGCTCTTGATGCTTCTTGAATGCATCCTGGAAGCCTTTCTCATCTACAGAGAAGCCATGTTCTGCAGCAAGCTCTTTTGTAAGCTCAATTGGGAAACCATATGTATCATAAAGCTTGAATGCAATTCTGCCACCTATTACTCTTGAGTTTCCTTTCATGAGATTCGGAAGCATCTTCTCAAACTCCTTCTCGCCTTTGGTAAGGGTTTGCGAGAACTTTTCTTCCTCTTTTACAAGTTCTTCATGAATGAAATCCTTATGTTCAATAAGCTCTGGATACGGCTCTCCATAGAGTTGGAGTACAACCTCTGCAAGGCCAGAGAGAAAATCGCCCTCTATTCCAAGCTTCTTTCCGTGTCGCACAGCTCTTCTGATAAGCCTTCTCAAGATATAACCTTGTCCGACGTTCGATGGCGCAATCGCATGCTGGTCGCCAAGGATAAATACCGATGTCCTGATATGGTCGGAAATGATTCTTATGGAGATGTCGACATTCTCATCCTCTCCATATTTCTTTCCGCAAAGCTTTTCGATAGCATGGATTATTGGCTGGAAGACCTCAGTTTCATATACAGACTTCTTACCTTGCAAAACAGCAACAGTTCTTTCAATTCCCATTCCTGTATCGATGCATTTTCTCTTCATCTCATGATATGTGCCATCTTTTTCCTTTATGTAGCCCATGAAGACATCATTCCATATCTCAAAGTACTTGCCACATTTACATCCCGGTTTACAATCTGGTCCACATGCTTCACGACCTGTATCATAGAACATCTCAGAGTCCGGTCCACAAGGTCCTGTTTCACCCGCAGGCCCCCACCAGTTGTCCTCTCTAGGCATAAAGTAGATATGATCTTTTGCAATTCCGAGCTCTGCCCATCGAGCTGCAGCCTCTTCATCCCTTGGTACTTCCGCATCTCCTGCAAATACTGTTACAGATAGCTTTTCAACAGGTATTTCCAAAACTTTAGTCAAGAACTCATACGAATATCCAATCATTTCTTTCTTGAAATAGTCACCCAATGACCAGTTTCCAAGCATCTCAAACATAGTAAGGTGATGAGGGTCGCCGACAGAGTCAATGTCGCCAGTTCTGATGCACTTCTGGTAGTCTGTCAACCTCTTTCCTGCTGGGTGCTCAGCTCCGAGAATGTATGGCACTAGAGGATGCATTCCAGCTGTAGTGAAGAGAACAGTTGGATCGTTTTCTGGAATCAATGATGCCCCTGATATCTGCTTATGTCCTTTCGAGACGAAAAAATCGATATAGAGCTTTCTAAGTTCATTGGCTGTGATTTTCTTCATTCTATATATCCTTATTAAACATTTCCAAAATATAGATAGTTGTTTTTCTCTGTATATCCTAGTTAATAGCCATCTTCAGGTCAAGAAAATAGATCAGGTATTAAGTCATCAAGCATGCTACTTTTCACTCTACTCGATCTTTTGTCAATCAATTTTCTTATATCTGATGGATTCTTCTCTACCAAAGAACCCTTTTGCATTCTATCTCTTGGCCATTTTAAATTGGGATTCTCGACAATAGCTTTTGAGAGCATCGTTTTTGCACCAAGCTCCATTGCAAGATCAAAAACAGCCCAAGAAGGACCTCCATCCTTATCCTCTGCTAAGTACACCGAATTCGAGATGCCAGAAAGGAATCTATTTCTCAATACAACATGCCATTTTTGTGTTTTTACAGATGGTGCAAATTGAGATACAAGAAGCCCCTTTTCATATAGCTGACCCATCAAATCCAAAAGATTATGGTTATTGCATTTCGAGAGTGGAGTCGACAGCACAGCTATTGCAGCACCTCCTTCTTTCAATGCCAAAGAAAGGGCGAAAGATCCAAGCCCATTATCAAGCGGTGCAACAACGGCCGCATCCATCGCAATTATAGCCTCGACGGCCTTTGCCATATCATTCTTACCTTGAAGCGATGGCATCGGAGAACCAAGACATGTGACTTTCTCTTTTGATAAAAGCTCTTTATTTCCCGCTGCATATAGATAATAGACAGGTTCATCAGATCTATTGTATGGGAAAAGATGGCTCGTGTACGAGATTATAGAGTAATCAATCCTCTCTGAGTCAAATGCATCTGAAACACTCTTGTATGCAAGCGTAACGTCGTCTGTTCTTTTCCCGATTGAAGCATATATCGCATTGCCATAAAACGGCAATGAAGAACTCCCGTCAACATTCAAATCTTTCATCAATTCGAACGCTTTTCTTGCATCTCCGACAAGCACCGCCAGTGCTTCGAAGCACTTTGCTTCTTCGCTATTGGGCGTTATACACATATCTCTTAGCCTCTAGCAGAATCTGTATAAAATCGCAAATAGGTGTTGCAATCGCATGCTTTTTCCCAAGTCTTGATATTGCTCCAGCAAAATAGCTATTTTCTGTATTCCTATGGGCAAGCAAATCTTGCAACATCGAAGTCTGGCCATGGTCTTTGAGTTTTTGAACCCTAGAGACCATACTTTCTATGTCATCTATGGTAAGAACAACGCCCTCTGCTAGTGCAACAGCCTGAACCTCTTTTGCCACTACTCTAACGCATCTTATGAAATAATCATTGCCTGAAATCGATGCATAATCAGCAACCAGGGTTGCCGACAGTGTATTAAAACAAGTGTTTAGCATGAACTTCCACCATTTCTCATGCAGAATATCATCCGGAACAACATATCTTTGATTGCATTTTTCAAACAATGTCGAGATTCTTCTCACGCGATCTGTTATTGAATTGTCATACTCTCCAAATACAATCGTTCCCCCATCTGAAAAACAATTGGTGCTTTCTCCACAGTGGTTGGCAGAAAGGTCTGTGATAAATCCATATAGGACCTTTTCTTTCCCGAACTTTCTTGAAAGCTCCCTCTCTGCATCTATCCCATTTAGAAGAGGAAGTATAGTAGTATTCTCTCCTACAAATGGTTCCATTTCGCTCATTGCGCAATCAAGTTGGAAATTCTTGACAGCTACGATGATCAAATCAGCTTGTCTTTTTGCTTCCGGTGGTTCAACGAGCTCCACATCAAGCACAGAGCCATTATAGACCAACCCTCTTGAATATCTGTTTTTCCTCTCTTTATCAACTATAAATGCAATATCAGAATTATCTTTTAGCCTGTAGGCTACAGTCATGCCAACAGCTCCGGCTCCTATTATCTTTACATCCATATCCGAGATTCTAGGCCTAGAACAAATCAATTGCAAGGACTAGGAAAATCACATAGAGCATATGAAACTAGATTTTTGACTCAGTATCGAATTTTGTTGGATTCGGAATTTGTAACATGATTCCAAATAATTCAAGATCCTCCGTTCATTTGAGACCTTTTGAGTGTTTAGTAATGCTTTCTAATTGCAAGAGCTGAATGTTCTTTTCGATATCATTGCTCGATGGTTGCGATAATTTTCTACACACTCCAGAAGAAACAACTCTCACTAATTCTGATGTCGCATGAACGATATCAATTTTCTATGCTTACTATCCTGTTCATCGGTTAATAGTTCAAAGTATCATTGTTTTGTAATAATATCTCCATTCCAGAGTCTCTCAAGGAAATCTTTCCATGGAAGTATGAGAATACCATCATCAAGCATTCTTGGACTTTCTTCCCTTGATACAACAATATATTTGGAAAAGATGCCTTCTTCCTTGAGCTCCCTCAAATTCGCAAGATGCCTGTCCGTAACAGATTTTGCACTCTTCACCTCGATTGCAACCTCATCTCCAACAATGAAATCAACCTCTCTCTTTCCATCGCTGGTACGATAATAAGTAAGATCCGTATTATGGATTCCTGTATAGTCTATGTATGCTACAAGCTCCATTGCTATATATGTCTCGAAGAACATTCCATATTCACTCATCGTATCTGTCGGAACTGTCATATGAGCAAGGCTTCTTGCGATTCCCACGTCGAAGAAGTAGAAACGTGAAAATGATGTCTCCTTCCTTTTCTTCGTCTTACCATATGGTTTGATCTCATTGACCATCAATGTATCAAGAAGAATCTTGTACCATGTCTTTATTGCCTGACGGCTCACACCAACGTCAGAAGCAAATGCACTAAAGTTGATCTGATGTCCATTTGACAGTGCAGCCTTTTCCAGGAAGTTTATGAATCCTGGCAGATCATTGACTTCATTCTCAAGTTGGATCTCGGTCTCAAGATACAGGCCTTCATATGCCTCAAGAACTTCATCGGCATCTTCTTGATATAAATACATTTCTGGCAATAAGCCAGTTCGGAATATATGCTCAAGAGTATAATCACTCTTGCCCTTGATTTCAGGATAGCAAAGTGGATGCATCTTCTTTTCAAGTGCACGTCCCCCAAGAAGATTGACCCCTCCACTCTTAAGCTTTCTTACACTTGATCCTGTCATCAGAAACACCAAGTTCGAATCCTCAATAAACTGGTGAACCGTATATAAGAGCTGCGGAGCTCGTTGAATCTCATCTATGACTATAAGCCCTTCGGCGAAATTCCCTGCATTCAATGTCTCCTCCAACAAGGCTGGATTACGGACAATCCGGTAATAAAGAGTATTGGAAAGTAGATTCCAGTAAAGCACAGTTTTTCTGACCTCGTTTTTAACAAACATCGATTTGCCACACATTCTTGGACCGATAAGAAATATCGATTTTCGTTCAAGGACCCTATCCAGATCAATGTAGCGCTTTACATACTCTTTCATGATTTCACCTCTTTAAAAATCATTATATAATGAAAAATGAATTTTATAAAGTCATTATTCAAACAAAGGGACTATTACAAATATCCTTGAAAATCAGATACTGACTGATTTTCTGGGCTCAAAATCATTTGAAGAGCATTACGAGACCAAGAGTTGAAATCTTTGTTTCTTCCGGCTACATAAATGTCTGTTCAAAGACAATCTTGTTGTTCTTCATTATCCTTGTTTTATATAGCTTTTCCACTTGTGAAGAAGTTTCTTTCTTGCCAAAATCAAAAGTCGAAAAAGTCAAAGACACTGGTCTCATGCTTTTATGTAGCAATTTGTTCCTTCTAGATGAATAAATATATTGATTAAAAATCTCCGTACACTTAAAAAAATAACTCCCTGGATTACAAGGAGTTAAATTTTAGTTCTACTGCCGTCTCCAGGAATCGAACCAGGGACACAAGGATTTTCAGTCCTTTGCTCTAC
>ERZ808286.191-NODE-191-length-47222-cov-5.259737_pt1 | contig 47222 bp, 42 predicted proteins | sample MGYA00521276_ERZ808286 | MGnify/ENA primary metagenome ERZ808286 (study PRJEB31516, sample SAMN03275607) | gut metagenome | biome: mammalia-associated habitat; material: feces | host: Papio cynocephalus | place: Kenya | collected 2012-08-01 ... | reverse complement strand
ACAAACCACCCGTCAAACGGGTGGTTTGAACTTAGCCTATAAGGCTCGGTTCCCAAGCTGAGACTTAAGTCCCGGCTTTCACTGACGTTCAAGTCTATTGCAGATTGACTCGTCGCAGCCCCTGAAGGGGCGTTCGTACTACTTACTACCCTTGAAAGGGTCTTCGTATTCTTTTGTCGTAAGCTTATCCATCGCTATATCGTGGGCTTCCTGCTCTGCGATATATTTCCGAATTGTAGCCTCGTTGAGCCCTACCGTGCTCACGTAATATCCCTCACTCCAGAAATGCCTGTTGCCGAATTTGTATTTCAGATTCGCATGCTTGTCGAAAATCATCAGGCTGCTCTTGCCTTTCAGATACCCCATGAATTGCGACACGCTGTACTTCGGTGGTATACTTACGAGCATGTGGATGTGGTCCGGCATGAGATGTCCTTCTATTATCCCGGCTCCCTTGTAACTGCAGAGCTGCCTCAGTATCTTGCCGATACTTTCCTTGTACTGGCCGTATATTGCCTTGCGGCGATATTTCGGCGTGAATACTATATGATATTTACAGAGCCATTTTGTATGGCTCAGCGTATCTCTGATATTTGCCATTTACTTTCCTCCTTGGCGTTACTCAATAGACTTGAACAACCTATTGTACACCTTCGAGGAAAGTTTTTTTGCTATAAGCATTTCCCCACCACCCGCATAGCAGGTGGTTTATTGTGAAAACATTCCGCTTCGCTACATGTTTTCACCGGCTCACGAGCCGCAAAAAAATCCGCCGTCACGGAACGGCGGTAACGAAAGATATATTCGGAATTTGAAATGACGTTAAAGTTTCTTCAAGGTCAATGATTTACTGCCGTGCGTATTATCAACTAGATTTTCATCTTTCACATCACAAGTTTCCTTATCCTGAACAAATAAATTTTCTGCCTCATTTTCTATAAAAAGCGAAGTTCCGATACGCCTTGCCTCAAAAGTTTTGGGTTTTGCATAACTTACAACAAAGCTAACATAATTTCCCATATTTTCCATAGAAGAGTAAGTAAAGTCATAAGTCCGCGTAGTCGTTTTACTCGTCTTTATAACTAAGGTTCCACTTTCATAAGAATCGAAATTAATTTGTATACTACTACCATCTGTTGAAGCAGTAAGACCATAGCTAGTGCCCTCAAACTCATTTGATTTTTTTGTTCCGCTGTCCGATGACTGCGCCGGCTGCTGGCATCCTGTAAAAACCGCGATGGCGAATATTCCCACAAGAGCGCTGATGATTCTTCTTTTCATTTTTATCTCCTTTTAGAAAAGATTTTTTAATCTTTATATCCTTATAGAATATAACAAACTTCATTATATAACCTTTAAGTCAATAGTCAAGCGCAAAAACATAGACAATAATCTTCTGTCAGGTTGTACAGCATGACGAAAATTCAGGAATGCCTTGCGCAGAACATAAAGAAATACAGAAAACTCAGGGACATGACGCAGGAGCAGCTTGCCGAAAAAGCCGGAACAGCGACGAACTACATAGGGACAATCGAGACGGGAAGAAAATTTCCGTCTCCGGGAATGATAGAACGGATCGCGGCGGCGCTCCAGATTGACGAGCTCATGCTGTTCAGTCCGGAGGGGGACGAGCCTCAGCAGACCGTAAAGCTGCGGCAGCGGCTCATGAGGAACATAGAGCGGGCGGTGGAAGAGACACTGTCAGGCTCCCTCCGCGGACTTGATTCAGAGAACATACAATTGTAACAAGAGGCTGTTTGTGTTACTATGCTGAGGTGTTTTCTGCGATGATTCTGCGGATTCACAAAAATACAATCGTTTGCGCAGGAGCGCCGCGATGATTCTGCGGCGCTCCTGAAAGAGGTTATTATGAACGTTGTTGTTATGGGAGCCCAGTGGGGCGATGAAGGCAAGGGAAAGATTGTCGATTACCTTGCGCAGGACGCCAAGTATGTCGTCCGCTTTGCAGGAGGCGCGAACGCCGGACACACAATCGTCGTGGACGGAAAAAAATACGCCCTCCATCAGGTGCCTTCCGGAATTCTGTACCCTGAAAAGACGGTATTCCTCGGCTCCGGAATGGTCATTGACCCGGAGGCGCTTTTCGCGGAGCTGCAGATGCTCAAGGACAACGGAATAAACTGGGAAGGACGCGTGTTCATATCGGACCGCGCCCACCTCACCCTTCCGTGCTACCGCCAGATGGACAAGGACCGCGACGCGGCGAGAAAACGGCCTATCGGAACCACAGGACGAGGAATCGGAACAACATATTCACAGAAATCCGAGCGTGACGGAATCCGCCTTGCGGATCTTGACTGGGAAGAGAAATGGAATGACCTGAATCAGGACGACAGGGATTTTCTGAGTCAGTACAAGGAAAAGCTCATCTCCATGAGAATCGACATTGCCGCAAAGATGTGGGAAGTCAGAAAGGAGAACGTCCTTTTTGAGGGCGCTCAGGGCGCAATGCTGGACATCGACTCAGGAACCTATCCCTACGTGTCGTCCGGAGCCTCCGGCTCATACGGAGCAGCGTCAGGCGCCGGAGTCGGCCCGAAATCGCTTGACAAAATCTACGGAGTGTTCAAGGCCTACGAGACACGTGTCGGAAACGGACCTATGCCGACGGAATTCAACAGCGAGACGGAAAGCGAGCTGTGCAACTATGTCCGCAACACTGGAAATGAATTCGGAGTCACGACCGGCCGTCCCAGACGCTGCGGCTACCTGGATCTTGTCGCTCTGCGCTATGCCTGCCACGTGAATTCCATCGATCAGCTTGTCCTTACGCACCTTGACATCTATGACGACATGGACGAGATTGAGGCCTGCGTCGCATACGACATAAACGGAAGAATCGTCACGGATTTTCCGGCGAACATTCCCGATCTGAACGCGGCGAAACCGGTTCTGGAGAAATTCACAGGATGGAAACAGTCAATAAAGGAATGCACGTCATACTCCAAGCTTCCCAAAAACGCCAAGAAATACGTTGAATTCATAGAGGCCTTTACAGGAACTCCGGTTGGAATCGTCTCTGTAGGAGCCGACAGAAACCAGACTTTCGTGCGCGAGAAAATCTGGAGATAACATCTTCCGTCATCCACACAGACTACGGCCGCAACCGCAGACACCAGCCGAGAGGAATGTTCCGCGGGGCGGCCGTTTTCGTCCGGAGACGAATTCCCTATGCCGCGCACCCGTTCTGATGATATAATGGCACAGATGAACATGAAGAAATTTCTCCGGACAGGCATTCTTTTTGCCGCGGCTGCCTGCGCCGCGTTTTTCACATTTTCATGCGCCTCAGCAGGATACATCCAGGAAGCTACGCAGACGGAATCAGCGCACGCAGGCTGCGCGCCGGAATACACGGAAACGGCCGCGCCCTCTGAGACTTCCGAGGCGGAGGACACCGTCCCGCTTCCTGATGAAATTCCGCATTCCGATGCTGCCAGACAGCTCACCGTACTTTTCGGCGGTGACATAATGGCCCATACGGAGAACCTTTCGATGAAGGACTACAGCCGGATATGGCGCGACGTAAGGGAGACAATATCAGACGCGGACATCGCGCTTGCCAACATTGAGGCTCCGGTTGACACGTCGCGGCCGGCATCGACATATCCGGAATTCAACATGCCTAAGGAATATGTGGAGGCTGCGGTAGACGCCGGATTCAGAGTGTTCTCCCTGTGCAACAACCACACGAACGATCAGGGAAAAAGCGGAATCCTCGGAACAGCCAGAACCGCGGCCGAGATTCAGGGAGGAACAGACGGCAGGGGAAGGAAAATATATTTCTCCGGACTGCGCGGGACGGACGGAAACTTCTCATACAATATAATAGAAGAGAAGGGATGGAAAATTCTGTTTCTTCCGATGACGGAGATTCTGAACATGAATTCATGCGCCGACATGATAAACTTCGTTCCGCCGGAAGAGAAATTCCGCGCGGAATTCCTTGAGCTGTGCGGAAAACTTTACGCGGAAACCGGACCGGATCTGTTCATCGTATCTGTTCATGCGGCGGAGCCGGAATACACAAGAAGGGTGGCGCAGGAGCAGGACGACTGGTACACAAGAATTCTTGCCGCCGGAGCCGATGTAGTCTGGGCGAACCATGCGCATATCATCAAGGACAGAAAAATCACCGTAATGGAGGACGGCGCGCACAAGCTGATTATGTATGCGAACGGAAACACCATAAGCGGCCAGCGGCGGAAACCTCTTCTGAATGCGGAGAACGTGGACACGGAGCGCGACAACACCGGAGACGGAATTCTTTTCCGGGTGGCATTCACAAGGGACAGCGGAAAAATCCAGATAAAGAAGGCGGAGCCTGTGCTGATAACCACATACATAAACACCGCGTCGGAATTCGTCCTGAAAAAGCTTGACGGCGGATTCATAAATTACCTGAATGAGGTTCCAAGGAGAGACTGGGCAAAATACATGGAGAAGAGACTCAGACTGAACATGACGGCGACAAGAAACACGATTGAATGGGAATGACCGCACTCGCAAGCGTGATTTTTTTGTGATATAATTCGCCGCATCAATAAGGAAAACAAATGGCAATTGACTACAAGTCGCTTCCGGTATATGAGCAGAAGCAGAAAATTCTTGACTGCCTGAAGGATAATCAGGTCGTGATAGTGGAGAGTCCGACAGGATCGGGAAAAACCACGCAGATTCCGGTGATACTTTACGAGGCCGGCTATGCCGAAAACGGCGTGATTGCGGTGACACAGCCGCGCAGAATCGCCGCAATATCAGTGAGCGAATTCATATCAAGACAGCTGAAGACGGATTATCCGGGACTTGTCGGCTACAAGATGAGATTCGAGGACAACACCGGTCCGTCCACAAAAATAAAGATAATGACGGACGGAATTCTGCTTCAGGAAATGAAGCTCGACCCGTGGCTGTCAAAATACAGCGTCATAATGGTGGACGAGGCGCACGAGCGCAGCCTGAACATAGACTTTGTGCTGGGGCTTCTTAAACGCGTGCTCCAGTCCAGAAAGGATTTCCGCGTGATTGTAAGCTCGGCGACAATGAACACCGGGGTTTTCTCCGAATATTTCGGAGGCGCGCCGATTGTATCCATAGACACGGTCACCTATCCTGTGTCTGTCATATATGATCCGCCGGAAGGAAAAACCACGACGGCGACGGAAGCCGGAACGGACGCGATTCTGTCCAAGATATGCTCGGTCGTAGGAAGAGTTCTTGATGATGACGACGGAGGAATTCTGATATTTCTCCCCGGCGAGAAAATCATAAAGGACTGCGCCGACAGGCTGAGACATGAGCCGTTCGGACGTAAGCTCCAGATTCTTCCGCTTTACGGGCGGCTGTCAAAGGAGGAACAGGAGAAGGTTTTTGAGCCTCCGCGCTTCGGGCGGAAAAAAGTCGTAATCTCGACGAACATAGCCGAGACATCGGTAACAATCAGCGACATCTCAACTGTGATAGACTCGGGACTTGCAAAGCTGAATTTCTACAGTCCCAGGGCATTCACCTCAAGCCTGACGGAGACCGCCGTATCAAAGGCCTCGTGCAACCAGCGCAAGGGGCGGGCAGGAAGGACAAGAAGCGGAACCTGCTGGAGGCTGTATTCCAGAAAGGACTTCGAGACCCGCCCGCTTTACACGACGGAGGAGATTTACAGGACTGATTTGAGCGAGGTTGTCCTCAGGATGGCGGAGCTTGGAATAACGGACTTCTTCAACTTCGACTTCATATCGCCGCCGGGACGGGAGGGAATCATCGGCGCAGTGGACACGCTGAACATGCTGGGGGCGCTTGACAGCGACAACACGCTCTCCGCGACCGGAAAAATGATGGTGAATTTCCCGCTAGAACCCAGGATAAGCCGCATCATAGTCGAGGCGATAATGCGGTTTCCTGACGTGCTTGAGAAGACGCTCACAGCGGCGGCATTTCTGTCGGCGAATTCCCCTTTTCTGCTGCCCCAGGGCGAGGAGATGGAGGCGAGAAAGGCCCATCACCGCTTCCGCGACATGCAGGGCGACTTCGTGGCATACATAAATATGTTCGGCGCATATATGTCATCTCCGGACAGGGAGAAATTCTGCCGGAAGAACTATCTTGACGACCGCGTGATGGCCGAAATTCTCAACATAAAGGAGCAGCTGACCGCAATCGTATCAGACATGAACATTCCGGTCACCGGCTCCGGCAGCCTGTCCGACTACCTGTGCTGCATTGCGGCGGGAATGATACAGTTCGTATGCGTCCGGACAGGACGCGAAAAGTACAAGTCCCTCACCTCGGACAACATATTCATACATCCCGGCTCCGTCATGTTCAAGCAGAATCCCGTATTCATCGTCGCCGGGGAGATTGTGCGCACGTCAAGGATGTTCGCGATGAGCGTCTCTCCGCTCACGCATACCATGCTCGACACCATTTCTCCGGAGCTTTACGGAAAGCTGATGGATGCCAAGGACAGCGCCGGAAAGCCAGGAGGGAACGGCGAGGACAGAAAGGATGCCTCCGCAAGACAGAAACGGGGCAAGACACAGCCGGAACCGCAGGATTCCACGGAGAAAAAACGGAAGGCGGAAAATTCCGACGACACGCTCGTTCTTGGCGGAGAGGCTTTCACCGTGAAGAAGGTCAAGGGCAAGAAGACGGCGGTTCTTCCATTGGACAGGCTTCTCCGCGCGCTGAAACAGGAACAGAATCCGGGGAAACTTGAGAATGCCGGCAACATGAGAGGCGAGCTCACCGTGGGGGACGGAATTCTGATGCGCGGAGAGAAAGTCAGGATGATAATAAAGGCCGCCTCCTCGCTGAACCTTTCTCCCCTGGGCGAGAGGGAATGGAACCGTAAAATGAATGTGAACATATACGACAGCAGCGGAAGAAAGGCCCTGTTCGGCTCGCTCCGCCATGTTCTCAGGACGGCTCCCTCAAAGAAAAAGGGCTCCGAATTCGGATTCATCTGCCTTATGACGGACGGGAACGGCAGCTACTGGCTGAAAGTTTCACGCGGATTCTCCACGGCGCTGTCGGAAAGCCACGTGTCGGCCGAGCGGCTTGTTGAGGAGGACATTGAATTCACGGAAGAGGAGAAGCGGATCGCAGGAAGACTTCTTGCCCTTCTGAACAGCTTCTACGAATGACGGCGGTTTTCCGGGATGAATTCCCGGAAAACCGCCGGCGCAAGGTTACGGCTCGTCGCTGCTGTGCAGGTAGTCGCAGTCAGGATTTATGCAGGATTTGTATGAGCCGTTTTTCTTGTCGTATTTTTCGACAAGAAACCATCCGCACTGCGGACAATACTGGTCTATCGGCTTGAAATGGGTTATGAAGCTGCATTCCGGATAGTTCGTGCAGCCGTAGAATTCCTTGCCGCGGCCTTTTGTCTTTCTGGCGACAATGTCCCCGCTGCAGCCCGGAAGAGGACACTTCGCAAGAGGGATTGACTTCGTGTTGTGACATTCCGGAAAGCCTGAGCAGGCGAGAAAAAATCCGAACCGACCGAGCTTCTTGACCATCGGTTTTCCGCACAGATCGCATATCTTGTCGGTGGGTTCGTCAAGAAAGCCCTTTATGCTCTCCTGAGTCTGCATCACCTCGTCAACGCGTTTCTTGAACGGTCCGAAGAAATCCGCAATCATCTCGTTCCAGACAAGGTTATTCTTCTCTATCTCATCCAGGTTGTTCTCGACCTCGGCGGTGAAATGCTCGTTTATGACATCCGGAAACGACTCAACCAGAATCTTGCTGATCATGCGGCCCAATTGGGTCGGAACCAGCTGCTTGTTGCTGCGCGTCACATAATATCTGTCGAGAAGAACCGAAATTATCGGAGCGTAAGTGGAAGGCCGCCCTATCCCCTTCTCCTCAAGCATACGGACTATAGATGCGTCTGTATAACGGGCCGGTCCCTGCGTAAAATGCTGTTCCGGATGGAATTTCTGAACCTGGATCTCCTCTCCCTCCTTCAGGGACGGAAGCGGCACAGATTTGTCCTCCTTTGAGGCGAGCTGCTTTATGACGTTATAGAATCCCTTCTCGCTGACTTTTCCTGCGCTGACACGGAACACTGCATCTCCGGCGGTTATCTCGGCGCTTGTAGTCACCATCTTCGCATTGTTCATCTGGCTGGAGACAAAACGCTCCCATATTATCGAATAAAGCCTGAACTGATCATGCGAAAGATATTCCTTTACGCTTTCCGGGGTATATTCCGTATATGTGGGTCTGATTCCCTCATGCGCATCCTGAGCGCTTTTTCCGACCGAATAATGTATCGGTTCAGGAGGAAGATCCGCCGGATAGTTTTTCTGAATCCAGGCGCGGACATCCGCAAGGGCAGTATCTGAAATCCTGACGGAATCGGTACGCATATAAGTTATCAGACCTACACGTGAAGATCCGATGTTCACACCCTCATAAAGCTGCTGGGCTATCTGCATCGTCTTGCGCGAGGTGAACGAAAGCCTGTTCGCCGCCGCCTGCTGAAGCTTGGATGTAGTGAACGGCGGCTTCGGTCTGACCGTCTTCTCTGATTTTTTTATGGATGAGACGACACACGGGGCGTTCTCAAGGCGGGCTATTATATCCTTTACTACGGACTCAGTTCCCAGCGACGGTTTCTCGCCCTTGTAGGTAACAAGCTGCGCCGTGAACACTGATTTTCCTTTCTGGAAATCCGCATCCAGCGTCCAGTATTCGTCCGGAAGAAAATCCTCCACCTCCTTCTCGCGCTCGCATATAAGACGGAGCGCGACGGACTGGACACGGCCGGCGGAAAGTCCGTTCTTGACCTTGCTCCACAGAAGAGGACTGAGATTATAGCCGACAAGCCGGTCAAGCACACGCCTTGCCTTCTGTGCGCTCACCTTTGACTCGACTATCTCTCCGGGATGCCTGACAGCCTCGGTTATCGCAGTCGGCGTTATCTCGTTAAAAACGATACGTCTTATCTCGGCCGCCGTCTTGTCCTGAAGCGCATTCCTAAGATGCCATGCAATCGCCTCCCCCTCACGGTCATTATCACTTGCAAGCAGAACCACATCGGATTTCTTGGCATCCTTCTGAAGCTCCTTAAGAAGCTTTGCGCGGCCACGGACTGTTATGTATTCAGGCTGAAATCCATGCTCCACATCTATCGCCATCCGCGATTTCGGCAGATCAATCAGATGTCCCATCGAGGCCTTGACCGTATATCCGGGACCAAGATATTTTTCTATTGTATGGGCCTTTGCAGGAGACTCCACAATCACAAGCGTTGACGGAGATTTTGATTTCCTGCCGGAGGATTTTTTTTCAGACATAACATTTCCTTCATTTTATAGAATAATATCAGAACAGTTTCTGTTGTTCCGTCGGAGCGCGGTGTCCTGGCGGTTCTCCAAGACACTCACGGTAATCCTCATAACTTCTGACGACCGGAGCACCGGCATCAAGATATTTCTGCGGCGTATTCTCGATTTTGTGGCGGCTCACCTCGCCTCTGGCGAATTTCCGCCCCAGGTTCTCGGATGTCCTTGCGGAGACCGCCGCCGCCTGAGCGGTGAATGCGGCCTGATGGAACATCACATCCCGGCCTGAGTCAAGGGCAAATTCCGCCGTTATAAGAGCGCCGCTACCAGGAGGAGCCTCGATTACAACCGTCGCAGGAGAAAGCGCCGCGATAATCCTGTTGCGCGCCACAAAACGCCATGCCGCTCCCGGAGCGCCGGGCTCATACTCACTTATTATGCAGCCACCGCCTCTGAGTATTGCGGCCGCAAGTCCCCTGTGCATTGACGGAACTATCTCGTCGGCGGCGCATGGAAGCACGGCTACAGTTTTTCCGAGAGCAGCGGAAGAGGCACCGTTCATACGGAATTCAGCGGCTGCGGCGACCGCACCCTGATGGGCGGCTCCGTCCGCGCCGGCGGCAAGACCGGAAACGACACAGCAGCCGTCAAGAACAGCGTCATGCGCAAAATCAAACGCGGCCTTTCGTCCTTGCGGTGTAAGTTTTCTTGTACCGACGACAGACACGCTGCGTCCGCAAAGCGCAGACACATCTCCACGGCAAAAGAGCATATACGGCGGAGAATCGGAGCACCTCAGCATTTCCGGGTAGTCAGAATCATAATGCGGAAGCGCAAGAATACCAAGCGACGAGCATATACTCATGGCTCTGCGCGCCGACTCGACATTGGCGGTCCCGTTCCATCCGGACAAGGGACGCAGCCTTCTTTCCGCTATTTCTGAAATATCTTCTATAGACAGTAATGCAAGGTCATGAACACTGTCAAGATTGTCAGACAACTTTTTTTTCTCCTGAAAACCAAGAAAACCTATTCTTGCTATGGAGAAATCAAGAAGCTGTCTTTCATCCGTTTTACTGACTGTATGCCTCATCAAGAACTTTCTTTTTAAGCTCCTCCGCTGTAGATTTTATCCCGTCTGATTTTGTCGTGGAGATTATTTTATCATATATTTCAACGGATTTGTCAAATTCAAAAGTGGAATAATATGCGTTGGCAAGAACAAACATCGCATCCGTATTGCGCGTCTCGATTGTAAGCAGCTTCTCAAGATACGGAACCGCTTTCTCCGGCTCTCCAAGCTCGAACACATATACAATTGCCAGACCGTACATCGCACGCGCATAGCGATCCTCAATTTCCAACGCACGCAGATACGCCTGCTCCGCAAGCTTCAGATAATTGTATTTTCTCACCGTTCCTGATGAGCCGGTTCCGGAAAAATCAAGGGCCGTATGGGACATATACCCGGCGCATACACCGACCCAGTAATAGAGATTTTGGTTGTCGGGATAATACTCAAGAGCCTTCTGAAATGCGCCCAGAGCCTCGCCGTACATCTTGTTGTCCAGATACCTGGTACCGAGAATTTTGTACCATATTCCTATCTGACTCTGCGCAAGCTGAATATCCGCCACTCGTTCCTGATATTTTGCGATAGCCGCACGGAGTTCCTCTATGGAAGTCGGATTCTCGACACCTTCCTCCATTTTCTGCTGCCTTATTACAGATTTGTTTGAAACACCGCACGACATGAACATCAGAGAAGCGCTCAGAAACACAGCGGCAGAAAGAAAATTAATCTTCATAAAACCTCCAGTAACCGGAACTGAATCTGTCAGGTGTCCGAATGTCCCGGAAAATATTCGGCATGATATTCACGCAGCTGGGAATCGTCCAGATGGGTATAAATCTGCGTCGTCGCAAGGTCGGAATGTCCCAGCAGCTCCTGCACGGAACGGAGATCCGCACCGCCGGCCAGCAGATGGGTCGCGAACGAATGCCTCAGTGTATGAACCTTGGCGTCAATTCCGGCCATCCTCTCGATTTCCTTGAAACGCTTCCAGATTCCCTTTCTGGAGATCGGCTCTCCCCTGTAGTTCACAAAAATTTCGGCGGTGTTCCGGCCTCCAAGCAGCTGAGGCCTGACATCACTGATATAACAGGCGAGTCTCCCGGCGGCGCGCTCCCCGAACGGAACAATCCGCTCCTTTCCGCCCTTTCCCCTCACAAGAATGATTCTCTCGTTCTGATGAAGATCCGAAATTCTCAAGTCCGCGGCCTCGCTGATTCTGAGACCGCATGAATAAATAAGCTCAAAAAGAGCGGCATCACGCTTTCCGCAGAGGCTCTCCTCATCTATACAGGAAAGCAGCTTGTCTATCTGGGCGACAGACAGCACCCGCGGAAGCGGCCGTGATGCCTTGGGACGGTCCAGCATAAGAGCATGATTCTCAGGCCAGACTCCCTGACGCACAAGGTATTCACCGAGCGCACGCAGCGCGGAAATATCCTTTGCAAGTGTAAGTTCAACGGCACCTTCCGTCCTGCGCTTTACAAGATAGTACATCAGATTCTGAACTGTAATATCCCCAAGAGCGATTCCCTCTGCGGAGCACCATTCAAGAAAAATCATGGCGGACAGTCTGTATGTCTCCGCCGTTTTTTCAGACTCGTGCCTCACCAGAATCAGATCTGTGTAAAAACTGGACAGAAGTCCGTCTGTTGTCATATTGTCACATCTCCGTCAGTCATCCGACAGATTTATCGTCCTGCCGAACTCAAGGTATCTCAGTATGGCAGGCTTCGTGATGTCGTCAGGCTCGATGTAGTTCTCCGGCGACAGGAACTGTTTCTGTCCCGGCTGGTACATTCCGCCGCCATTTCTTCCGCTTCTGATAATCGAATCGCCGAGCGCGCCGTTCTTGGCAGGATCCTTGGATTTCGGAGCGTTCTGCGGAATATGCTCCTTATCGGCGGAAAACAGCTCCTTCTGCGCCTCAGGCTGCGGCTTCTCTTTTTTCGGCCTTGAAATGAATTCTCCGAACGACGTGCCTGAGCTGGCACCGGTACGGCCATGTTCCGGCTTGCTGTGAAGGATGCTGTCAAATTCACTTGAACGCATGACGTTCGGATCTGATATGACAGGCTCCTCCTCTTCCTTTTCCATGACCTGAGGCTGGACGGATTCCTGCCTCTGCATCTCAAGGTGATCCTGCGGAGAAGTCTCAAATCCGGTGGCGATTACCGTCACGCTGATTTTTCCGTCCATCTGAGGCGACACCACCTGTCCCCAGTACATATTGTAGTTTCCGTCGGCCGAAGCGGTGACTATCTTGCATATCTCGGAAACCTCATCCATTGAGACAGTCTCCGAGGCGCAGATATTTATGAGGATATTCTTCGCTCCGTCAATATGCGAATCCTCAAGCAGAGGATTGTTTATCGCGGCGGTAGCGGCCTCCACCGCCCTGTTCTCGCCTTCCGCCGTTCCGACTCCGAGAATAGCATTTCCCTGGCCGGCCATCGCATTTCTGACATCAGCAAAATCCGTATTCACGTCGCCCGGACGCGTGATTATGCTTGAAATTCCCTCCACTCCCTGACGGAGAACATCATCCGCCACAAGAAAGGCCTGTCTTACAGGTGTTTTCTTGTCAACAATCTTGAGCAGCCTCTCATTCGGAATCACGATAAGCGAATCAACCTGCGCATGAAGCTTCTCAAGTCCCTCCTTCGCCTGTCTCATTCTGACCGGGCCTTCAAAGATGAACGGAGTCGTGACGACACCTACAGTAAGCGCGCCAAGCTCCTTGGCTATTCTTGCGACAACAGGAGCGGAGCCTGTTCCCGTTCCTCCGCCCATTCCGGCCGTCACGAAAACCATGTCGGCGCCGCGGAGCTCATTCGTGATTGCCTCCTTGTCCTCCTCGGCGGCCTGCGCGCCCACTTCCGGACGGCCGCCGGCTCCGAGTCCTTTCGTGACCTTCTGTCCGATCGCAAGACGTTTAGGAGCGTTGGAGCCGTTAAGAGCCTGAAGGTCGGTGTTTATGACTATGAAATCGACATTGCTCAGATCGGCATCTATCATACGGTTCACGGCATTTGAACCGCCGCCGCCGCATCCCACAACCTTTATAACCGTAGGACTGTTTCCGACCTCACAAGGCTCCGGAACAACAGACAAATCAAGTCCACTCATATTTCCTCCCGTAAAACCGGCGATAAAGGGCGCCGGTTCCCCACCCGTAAAATTCAACGGACATTCATCTATCAGAAAAATATGTTCTTTATTTTTTTGAACACGTTCTCCTTTCCGCCTGAAGTCTTTCCCTGCCGCACGTGAGGCTTCTTGTGGGCATCACGCTCGGCCGCCATCTTCTTGTTCGCGACGACAAGACCGATGGCCGTAGCGAAATCAGGACGGCGGTAATTTTCCTCGATTCCACCGAGATTCTCCGGCACACCGATTCTGACTGAAGATGTCTTGAACACAGCCTGAGCCAGCTCCACTACACCTTCCATCTGCGCGCCGCCGCCGGTCAGTATGATGTTTCCTGAAAGCTGCTTTATCGAATCGCTCGTATTCTGGATGACGGCGTTTCTGACCATCACGAACACGTCCATCATGCGGGCCTGAATTATCTGGCAGAGCAAAGACTGCTTTATCACATCAGGCGCGCGGTTTCCGACTCCCGGAATTATCACATCCGCGTCATTGCGGATTCCCGGCAGCCAGCAGCAGCCTGATTCCACCTTGATTCTCTCCGCCTCAGCCACCGGAATCTTGACGGAATTCGCGATGTCACTTGTAACCACATTTCCTCCGAGAGGAATCGAAGCCGTACTTATCGGAGCGCCGTTAAGCAGAACAATAACATCTGTCGTGCCGGCTCCAAGATCAATCAGAATCGACCCCAGCTCCAGCTCGTCATCATGACAGACCGACTGCGTCTGAACCAGCGTCTTCAGGAAGACTCCGTTCAGGGAATATCCGGCACGGAGTATGCACGAACGCAGATTCTGAATTATCGTCTTGGCGGCCGTCACAATATGAACCTCGGCCTCAAGCCTTATTCCGATTCTATGGATCGGATCAGTTATTCCGCCGTAGCCGTCAACAATGTAATCCTGCGCGATCACATGGAGCTTCTCCCTGTCATCAGGAATTATTATGGCCGTGGCGTTCTCTATGACCCTGTCCACATCATCCCGCGTAATCTCCCGGTTGTTTTTTCCGCCGCTGCGGACCGGCACGACACCGCGTGAATTCTGGCTCTCGATCTGCGCGCCGCCGATTGCCGTGACCACGGAGGTGACCTCAAAGCCGGCATTCTGCTCCGCCGCCTCCACGGCCTCGCGGATTGCGTCCTTCGCATCCTCAATATTCACGATCACGCCGTTTCTGAGTCCCTTGGATTTTTTTACGGCAGTTCCGGCAATCTGAATTTTCCCCTGCTCATCAAGCTCGCCTATGGCCACACGGATAGAACTTGTTCCAAGATCAAGACCGACAATCATTTATAAAAACACCTCTTAAAAAGCTACTTTGTCCTGTATGATACGGAGCCGTAACGCAAATCAACTTCAGAAACATCGGAACCGAGCATCTTCACAATATCAAGAACCACCATCATATACTTTAACGCCTCCTCGTTCAACGAGCGGTCCGTGAGGACACGTATTTTTGACTGCGCTGGAATCAGCGCCAGCTCATAGTTTCCGTATTCCTTCGGAATTACGCATATCTCGGATATCGCCGCAAAATATTTCTGCGGAAGAGATTCTATCGACGCGATCTGTCCGATGAGAGGCCTGTATTTTTCCGGAATTCTCATTCCGTCCGAGAGGTGCTCCACAGGAAGCCCGGAGACAATCGGAACCGCTCCGCCTGAAACCGGAACACCGTGCCTTATGCTGAAAATCACGCCGTTTCTGTCTATATGTACGGGCGCAGTCCTTCCGTCCTCAACGACAAAAGTCACCGCGACCGGCGCGCGCTCCTCCACATTTATCATAATCCTGTCGGGAAGAGCCTTCTCGACAGACACCGACTCTATTCCGGCGACTGATGAAAGAATCGCCGTAGCCCTGTCTATGTCAAAATCAAGCCAGTTCCGGCTGTCCATCGGGAGCAGCAGCCTGGCCAGCTCCTCCGCCGTATAAGTCTTGTTTCCGGATACGGTGATTTTAGGACTGCTGAACATCGGAACGACATATTTATACGCTACAAGCTCAGCGGCAAGCACAAAGCACAGAATCAGGAAAATCACCTTGACAACGGCGAATTTTCTGTCCGAAGAGTCATGGTCTTTGTCCGCGCTGACGAAATCAGCCTCGATATATCCGTCATCTTCCTCAAGCAGCAAACTTACATCGCTCATATCAACTTACCCCAAATCCCCTGATCACATACCGAATGTGTCAATATTAATTTCGACATCTTTTGAATAATTTTCATTATTTTCTTCACACCTGGACGCATTCAGGACAAAACCGCACATCGCCAGCGTGACAATCATCGACGAGCCGCCCTGCGAGAAAAACGGAAGCGGAATTCCGGTCGCGGGCAGCAGACCTCCGACAACCATTATGTTCATCAGGGACTGAAAGAAAATCACGGAAACGCAGCCGAACGAGGCGTATGCGGAAAAACGGTCCGGACATCTCATCGCAGTCCTGTATCCGCGCCAGGCGAAAAAAAGCAGCGCCGCGATATAAACAAGAAAACCGACAAATCCCATTGCCTCTACCCAGCCTGCGAAAATATAGTCTGACTGGATTTCCGGAATATTGCGCAGACGGTCAAGTCCTATTCCTATGCCGTCACCCCAGATTCCTCCGGCGGAAATCGCACGGCGCGACGCTATGCTCTGGTAGTTTATGGTGGACAGATTCTCCTCCGGCTTTATGAATCCTATGATGCGCTTCAGCCTGTATTCGTTCAGCGAAATCATCAGAACTCCGGCCGGAACTGCCAGAAGCAGCACGGGAAATATCCAGACGATTTTTGTGCCGGAGACAAAGAACATCAGAATTCCTATGCATGCGATGAAAAGCGGCGTCGACAGATCCTGCTGGGCAAAAATCAGCACAAGAAAAAAGATGAAAAGTCCGACGCAGGGAAGAACCGACTTGTCCTCCTCAAGCTCCGTCTCATGCCATTTCCTGAAGAAATTCGCAAAATAAAGCACAAGCGTGAATTTCACAAGCTCGGACGGCTGAAACAGGAACGAGAACGGCATCTTTATCCATCTTGACGCTCCGTTCAGCTCGACCCGGATTCCCGGAACAAAAGTTCCAGCGCAGAGAAGGGCCGTAGCGAACACCATCAGAGGCAACATTCTCCTGATGAAATTCATATTCATGAACATGAACAGGGCGAACGCCACAGCTCCGATTGCCGAATAAATCAGCTGCCGCTTTACAAAATGGAACGGATCGCCGAACATCGACAGTCCGTAATGCTGCGAGCAGCAGCTCAGCGTGAACAGTCCGAGCCCCCAGAGGAAAACCACCGAAATGAAAAAAAGGATGTCGCTCTTGTGGTAGGTCTCCACAGGGCGCTTCGCATTGAAATTATATCCTTCCATAAGACGGTCAGTTTCCTCCGTCCGCGTCGGATGCTCCGATCAGCGGCATTATCCGCGAAAGATTCATTCCGTTGGAACCTTTCAGCAGAATGACAGATTCCTCATCAGCCACGGAGAGAATTTTTTCCGCGGCGCGGGCAATGCTGTCATCCGACGGATCCGCAAGACACATCATATCAACGCCCGCCCCGCCGGACATCACGATGCCAGCGGCGGCCTGCATTTCCTTTCCTATAAAAATAACGCAGTCCGGAGAAAATTCAAGAATTTTACGGCCTATGTCGGAATGCGCCTGAACCGACGAGGCGCCCAGCTCCAGCATGTCGCCAAGCACGAATATCCTGCGGCCGGCGCATCCGATTCCAGAGCAGAATTCAATGGCCTTCTCCATGGAATCCGGATTGGCGTTGTAGCAGTCCTTTATCACCGTGACGGATTTCCCGTCTGCCAGAACCGTCCGGAGGCGCTCCATACGACCGGACACCGCCCTCACGTCCTCGATTCCTTCCTTTATCAACGGAGCGGGAATTCCAATCTCACGCGCGCAGGCCACAACCGCCAGGGCATCTGAATAGTTGTACATCCCCGGAAGCGGCAGCCTGATTTCCGTTCCGTCCAGCGTGAATACAGTTCCGTCAAGGCCGCAGTCCCTCACGAACCTGACGCCGGAGACCGGTTCGGGAACGTCCGGACCGAATTCCACGACCTTTCCGCGAACATTCTCCGCCAGAAAATCCCTGAAATCATCCGAGGCGGAAACAAAGGCGGCGCCTTCCGGCGGAATATATCCGAAAAGCTTGCGTTTCTCGGCGGCGATGTTTTTTCTTGAGCCGAGAATTCCTATATGGGCGGTGCCGACATTCGTTATTATTCCGTATTCCGGCCTGAGCACGGAAGCTATCTCGCCTATCTCGCCGACACGGTTCATGCCCATCTCGAAAATTCCGACCTCATGTCCGGCACGGATGTTAAAAACGGAAAGCGGAAGTCCTGTCTCAGAATTCAGGTTTCCTTTCGTCGCCACGACATTGTATTTCCTGCTGAAAACGGAGACAGCCAGCTCCTTTGTGGTAGTCTTTCCGCTCGAACCGGTTATTCCGATTTTTATCAGTTCCGGAAAGCATCCGACGTAAGCTCCGGCCGCCTGCTGCAGGGCACGGAGAGTGTTGCCGACACAGATGAATGCGGTTCCGGAATTTTCCGCCGCAAGCTTGTCATATATTTTCGGGGATGACTCATATTCGCTTCTTCCGACAAAGATGACGGAAGCGCCTTTCTCCAACGCCTGCGGAATATATATATGTCCGTCCTGAACGGTTCCTACAAGCGGAACAAAAAGCGAGCCGGGAACGGCATTTCTGCTGTCCGTCACGACGGAGGTAAAACGAACATCCCTGTCCGGCGGACCTATCAGTTTCCCGGCTACGGCGCCCAGAAGCAGTTCCCTGTCAAGAAGTGTGTTTCTGTTATTTTCGTCTGCAAAATTCATTTCTTCTCCCCGGTCATCTCCACCCGGACAATATCATCACTTTCGGCCTTGTGCATTCCCATGTCCTCGACCGCGATTTTCTCTATTCTGTCCGCGCTCGACAGGATGCTTATGTCGCTGACCAGCTTCTTGTTCTCCTCGACAAGTTTCTGCTGCTTACGCTCAAGCTCCAGCACCTCGCGCTCAAGATCCGTATATTTTTTTGTCTGGACGGCATAAAGCCCCAGAACGGCAGGAACCGCGGCGGCCATAAGGCAGCATGCCGCTCTCGTCCAGAATTCCCTTGACTTCAGTTTCATACATGACCTCCGGTCAATATCCTTCCACTCCGGCAAGCCTCACGGAGTCCGCATCCGTTATCTTTCTGACACACCTCAGCTTGGCGCTCCTTGAAGGTGAATTCAGCGCGATCTCCTCCTCCGTGGGACATACCGGCCTCCTGGTGAGGATTTCGGCGCATTTTTTTCCGCCGCAACGGCAGACCGGAACCTCCGGCGGACACACGCAGTCCCGGCCGAGATTCCTGAAGTAGTTCTTTACAATCCTGTCCTCAAGCGAATGGAATGTTATGACGCCCATCTTTCCGCCCGGATTCAGGCAGTTGAACGCATTGTGAAGAGCCTCAGGAAGCCGCTTCAGCTCGCCGTTCACAGCGATACGCAGCGCCTGAAATGTCCTTGTCGCCGGATGAATCGGTCCGAACCTGTATTTGGCAGGAACCGCATCATATATTATCCCGGCGAGAGCCCCTGAAGTTCCGATTCTTCCAGACCGCCTTGCCTCCACAACGGCATGTGCTATGCGGCGGCTGAACCTCTCCTCGCCATAAAGATAAATCAGGTCCGCAAGCCTGGTCTCGTCAAGCGTGTTCACCAGATCTGCGGCCGGCTGTCCGGCCGAAGGATCCAGCCGCATATCAAGCTGCTCGTCATGGCGGAAGGAAAATCCTCTGCCGGACTCCTCATAATGGAACACCGATATTCCCAGATCGAACAGAATCAGGTCAGGATGCGGAAATTCAGACGGATAGGCGGCATAAAAATCATTGAACCATCCGTTGTAAAAACGGACCCGGTCTCCGAATTCCGAAAGACGCGCCTTCGCCTTAGCCTGAATGCTGCTGTCCGCATCAAGTCCTATTACAGTAAGATTCCTGTACCTGGAAAGAAAGTTATATGTGTGACCGCCCTCGCCCAGCGTCGAATCGACCATGACCGCGCCATGCTCAAACGGCTCGCCTTCCGGCGACAGCAGCTCAAGACATTCATTCAGCAGCACAGGCGTATGAACTATCCTCAACTCTTAAACCTCCGCCGCGGACGGAATTAAAAGAATATCGTGTTCAATTCCTCTGCGGCGTCCCTGAAAGACTCCTCGCTCGCGCTCAGATAGTCATTGTAGGTTGCCGAATTCCACAGCTCTATATATTTGTCCACCCCAAGAATCGTGCAGTCCTTGGAGAGAAACGCATATTCACGAAGACTCTGGGGAATGGAGAGCCGGCCGGAACGGTCAAATTCAATCTCCTGGGCAGGCGCGATGAAACGCCGCAGAACCATGCGGTTTCTTTCGTTGAAAAGCGATGCGGATCCCATCAGCTTGTTCTTGAGTTTTTCCCATTCCTCCGGCGCAAAGAGCCATAAGCATCGGTCAAGACCTCTGGTGACAACAAGGACGTTCTGGTTAAGCTCCGTGCGGAGCTTCGAGGGAAATGTGATTCTGCCTTTTTCGTCCAATGTGTTGTTGTATTCACCGGTCAATAAATTCATACCCACTTATTACCACTTTTTGCCACAAAAACCCACTTGAACTACATTTTAATCAAATAAATCCTAATGTCAACGCAAAAAACTGCCAATAATTAAAAAATTTCTTTCACCGCCGCGGCAAACAATATACATTCATAAACTCAACGGATTTCAAGTATATCAGAAGACGCAAATGTCCTATCATCCGTCAGAAATATGATTAACACCTACAATGAGAGCAGCCTCCACAGAACGCTGAAAGCCATGTTCGCGGAGCAGTACGGCGGGCGGACGGAGGAGGCCGCGGACGGGCACATATACGATATTCTCGACAAAGACGGAAACGTAATTGAGATTCAGACAGGAAATCTGTCAAAGCTGCTTCCCAAAATCCGCGGAGCAGCCGGCTGCGGAAGGAAATTCATGCTGGTGCATCCGCTGGCCGTCACAAAGCGGATTCTCCTGAATGACGAGGACGGAAACAGAATCTCATACAGGAAAAGTCCCGTCCGAGGCTGCATTCTTGACCTGTTCAGCGAGCTGACAGGAATTTATCCCGTGCTGACCGATCCGGCGTTCACGCTCAAGGTAATAGAAGCCGACATCACGGAAATCAGAACCCGCACTCCGGCCCCGGTGCAGTCGGCGAACGGAAGAAGAAGATTCAAGAAAAACTGGATAAAAGAGGACAAGAAACTTGACAGCATAATAAGAATCCGGACATTCAGAAGACCGGAAGATTACACCGCCCTCCTGCCGCCGGGTCTGCCCGACGAATTCTGCGCAAGGGACCTGTCCGCGGCGATAGCGGCTGCGGAAGAATTTCCGGCACGCGCCGCATCGCTAGGCAGCCTGATTCTGTGGGTTCTGAGCCGGATGGGTGCGGTTGCCGCTACAGGAACAAGAAACCGCTCCAGGATATACAGAATTTCAGGCGCGGCTGAAAGCCTGCCGGACAGGGGACTGGAGTAGAAGCGTCAGGACACCGGAGAACCGGCATCGTCATCCTGAATTCCAAGGAGTTTCCTTGCCCTTGACCTGTTCGCGCCGCTCTTTTTGCTTTCCGCTATTTTCCTTACGGCGTCCGCGGAAGCGGAAAATTTCCCGTTTCTGTACATATCAAGCCCAAGGCTTACGGTCTGCGCGTCGGAGGATTCCAGATAAAGCGTACACACATCCGCAAATGACGGACGGGCATATTTTGCAAGCGTCTTTCCGAGCGACGAGCGGAGCGGTTTCCGCCGGTCATCCCTGAGAGTCTCCTCGGCAAGCGCGGCGATCTCAACCTCGCCGGCATGGCCTTCCTTCAGCAGGGCTTCCGCGATTCTTGACTTCTCGGAGTCCGCCACCTTTTTTCCGGCCAGCCTCTCCAGAAGGAATCCGTTTCCCTCCGGTGTGTTCAATGACGCAAGGGCGCTTATGCTCTCATTCTTCACGGACTGCTCGGAATCGTTCCGGATCCGGTAAATCAGGAACGGAACGGAATCAGAAAGCCCCAGCGACGCGGCCGCCTTCACCGACTCCAGCCTGACCTTCACATGATCGTCACGGATTCCCTGCATTATCATCGACTTGGCTTCCACGACATCCGGATAATTAGACAGCCCCTTTATCACATACTGACGCAGATTCGGGTCGGACGATGAATACATGCCGGCAAGAACCGGAACCGACTCCGCCTTCTTCATCTGCCCGATCGCCTCAGCCGCATACATCCTCACGAACACATTCTCATCGTTGTCCTCAAGTATGGCGACAAGCCTGTCCCAGGTCGCATCCGAATTCATCCTGCCTATAACCCGCATGACAGACTGGCGCTGGGCGGCGGAAAGATCATCCCGGTCAAGATATTCGGCAAGGAAAAGCGCCTCGCTTTCTCCGCCTATCTCTCCAAGCGTGGTCACGGCATCAGAAAAGTAGCTCTCGTTCTCGGATTCTATCAGGGAGATTACGGCGGGAACAGCGGCCGGACATTTCACCGCGGCCGTATACCGGAACACCGCCTTCACCAGCTCCGCGCTCTCATCATAGGGATCGTTCAGACAGGTGACCGCGAAATCCTCAAGACACGGATCCTTGAGTCCGGCGAAATAACCCAGAATTCTGCTCCGGACAGAAGGATTCCGGTTTTCACCAAAAAGATCATACAGCTCGTCAGAAAAGCGCGGGTCATCATTCTCCATAAGGGTGTCAATCAGCTCCGTGATTTCGGACGCGATTCCGTAACGGAGTGTATCCCTGTATTCATCGGGAACCTTATCCGACTCATCTCTGGCCGCAGCGGCGGATGCCTTCTCTCTGTCCGGAGGAAGCGGTCTTTTCGCGGCCGGCACTTCGGAATGTCCGCCGGAAGCCGCCGTGACGGATGACGGCGCGGCGGAATTCTCCGGAGCGGCCGTCTCTTCCGGGCGCGGGGTGTCCGCACAGACAGGAAGCGCGGCGGACAGGGCAAAAAAACAGAAAATAGAAAAAACTGCCTTTCTCATACAACAACTATCGGAATCCTCACACGCCGACTTCAAACTGTTCAAGAAAATTCCTCCTGTATGACTCAAACGAATCGGTCTCTATCGCGTTCCGGATTTCACCCATCATCGAATTCAGGAAATACAGATTGTGATAAGAGGCGAGTATGGAGCTCAGAATCTCCTGCTCCTTGAATAGATGGCGGAGATAGGCGCGCGTATATGTCCTGCACACGCGGCAGCCGCATTCCGGATCCACAGGAGAAAAGTCATGCGCAAAACGCTCCTGCTTTATGGAGAGCATTCCCCGCCGCGTAAAGTAGGAGCCGTTTCTGGCGTTTCTGGTCGGAAGGACGCAGTCGAACATATCGATTCCGGCCCGCACAGCATCAAGTATGTATTCCGGAGTTCCAATTCCCATCACGTATTTCGGCTTCTCCTCCGGCAGGTAGCCGACGGTGAATTCAAGGAAACGGACGAATTCGGCCGCCGGCTCCCCGACCGAAAGTCCTCCGACCGCGATTCCTGGCATATCAAGGGAGGACACGAATTCCGCGCTTCTTCTGCGGAGATCCTCAAAGAAATTTCCCTGGACTATGGGAAAAAGGATTCCGCCGTATCCGCTGCCACGGTGCTGCTCCCACCGCTTTTTCGCCCTGACGCTCCAGTCGGACGTTATCTTGAGCGCGCGCTCCGCTTCCCTGCGGTCCACTCCCCACCCCGAGCAGACATCCAGCTGCATCTGTATGTCCGAGTTGAATTTGACCTGGGTGTCAACGACATTCTCCGGAGTAAAAACGTGCCTTGAGCCGTCGATATGGCTCTGGAACTGGACTCCGTCCGGGTCTATCCGGCGCAGCTTTGACAGCGAGAACACCTGAAATCCGCCTGAATCGGTGAGGAAATTCCTCTTCCAACCGGAGAATCCGTGCAGTCCGCCCGCCTCGGCGACAAGATCAGGACCTGGACGGAGAAAAAGGTGGTACGTGTTGGCAAGGATGATGTCAAAGCCTATCTCCTCAAGGAATTCCTTGGGAACCGCCTTGACCGTCGCATTCGTTCCGACCGGCATGAACACCGGAGTCCTTACGTTTCCGTGCGGAAGCGACAGGATTCCCATCCGGGCCTTTCCGTCCGCGCTTCTGTGTCCGACTGAAAAAATATTCATAAAAAACCTCACATTTATGTTCTGGAGAATCTGAGAAGAACAATGCTGACGGCCGTAAAAAAGATTACCGGAAACCAGGCTCCGAGAAACGGAGAAAGCACTCCGAATTTCGCAAGAATCATGGTCACCATCTGGCACACATAGAAAAGCACGGCCGCGCTGATTGACGAAGCCAGGCTTATAAGCAGAACGTTCTTCTTTGTCTTTCCGGTAAGACCGATTGACAGGAACACGACGATGAATATTATCGCAGAAAACGAGAATTTCTTGTAATATTCCGAAAGCTGCTCCTGATAGGGAAGTCCGGCCTTCCTCAGATGCCCGATGTACACCTTGGCATCCGCGGCATTCATCGTCTGGACATCGGCAGTGCTTTTCCTGAAAATCTCGTATGACTCGGTGAGCCGGTCCTCATATTCGGGAAGCACCGAAACACGTTCCATTCCGCCGGCGGTCCGGACATACTGCTTTCCGCCGCTCACGTTCCATCTGCCGCGGTCCTCATCCCAACTGGCGGAGGACGCCACGATGACGGAATCCAGCAGCATTCCGCTGTTCCTGAACACAATCATCACGTCATCAAGTCTGTGCGCGCTTTCAATATAGCGGCCTGCCCTGTAGACAATCCGCGCGTTGTCCGACTGGATTGTGACGCTCTCATTGTCCTCGGCCGCGGTCCGCTTAAGCAGCGAATTCTGAAGACGCGTCTTCTGCTCATAGCTTCCGATGACGAACCTGTTCTCAAAGAAGAAAAGCCCCACGGACATGGCAACCGACAGGAGAAGCAGAGGAAAAGTGAACCTGAACAGCGATACGCCGGACGCGAAAAGCGCCTCAAGCTCATTGTTGGCATAAAGTCCGCTCAGCGTGAATGATGTCGCGAAGAGAATTCCGACAGGAACCGCATACCACAGCGTCTTGGGGATGTACAGGACCATCACCCGGAGAACAGCCCCTGCCGGAGCCTGCTGCTGCAGATACGTGGATATGTTCATAAAAAGATCGACCATGTTCAGAACCACAGAAAAAAAGAACACGGCGCCGAAGAAAACAGGAATTATCTTCTTAAACAGATACAGCACAAGCTTCATTTTCTGACCAGCACAAGATAAAAAACGAAGCCGAAACCGCCCATCAGAAAATCCGGAAGCCACATGCTCCAGAACGCGTCAAGTCCGTTTCTCGTCACAAGGAGCTGTCCTGAAATCTGCATCGCCCAGTAGAGGACACATATAACTATTCCGACAAGAAGCCCGACAGTCTGTCCGTTGTGCTTTCCGAAAAGAAATGCGATCGAAAGCGCAAGAAACGCGAAAAAAATGGAGCCGAACGGCAGCGCGAATTTCTTGTAATACTCCATGTTGTAGACGTTCAGCCTTCTGGAGTCCGTATTCCCGTCGGCGCGCATACGCGTCAGCTCGCGCTTGAGGTCATACGCCGTCATCTCCCTCGGAGACACAGACGATGAGCCGGAATACGCCCTGTCGAACACATTAAGAACCACGTTGCCGGCATCTATCACGTCGTAGTCGCCGTCATGCTTCGTGTCAACAGAAAGCACGACAGCATCATCCATATCCAGCTGGAGAAGAACCCCCTCCTTCTTGGCTCCCACAAGCGTCGATTTTCCGGCGGAAATCACCCGCCTGGTGCCTCCGCTCCGGTCAAACATCAGGACATCGGAAACGTCGTTCCCTGAAACGTCGCCTATCACGACCGTGGAGGAATCTATAGCCTTGACGCTGTGCGGCTCAAGCTCGACCGTCGGAGTGCTGTTCATTATCTGGCGGTAAAGCCTGTTGTATTTTATCGTTCCAAGAGGAAGAAGATAGTCATTTACGAAAAACGAGCCGACGGATATTGCAAAGCCCAGCGCAAGGACAGGAACAAGAAGGGAAGAGAAACTGAATCCGGACGCCCGGAAAATCAGAATTTCATTGTCCGACATCATTCTTCCAAGACAGACGAGAAATCCCACAAGCGTCGCGAACGGAGCCGACTGCGCCACGATGAACGGAAGGCTGTAGAACAGGATTCTCATCACGTCTCCGAAAGGCGCGCGTTTCGACAGAAGCTCCTCCGCGACAAGCAGAATCTGATTCACGAAAAAAATCATGAAGAAGAATGCGAAACTCACGAGAAAATACAGAAAAAGCTCGCGCAGAATATATTTCATCATTATATTCCGCCCCAGTCCGCTCCGGCGGATTCCCGGAATTCTGCGTAAACAGCTCCTTACGGACGCCAGGAATTCCATCGCGTCATACTCCGGTTGATCCGAAACCGCCGGTTCCGCGTTCCGTACAGGAGAGTCCGTCAGACAAAACAAAGCGCGCATGAACTACAGGAGCAAGCACTGCCTGTGCGATACGGTCACCGTCAGCCACGGTAAAATCAGTCCCGCCGAAATTCGCAAGGATGACCTTTATCTCGCCGCGGTAGTCGCTGTCTATCGTGCCCGGAGAATTCAGCACAGTCACCCCGTTTTTGGCCGCAAGACCTGAACGCGGCCTGATCTGAACCTCGAATCCGTCCGGAATCTCAAGGAAAATTCCAGTGGGAATCAGCGCCGATTTTCCGGCCGGAATCACGACAGGCGAGTCAAGGAAGGCATGGATATCGGCACCGGAAGCGCCGTCCGACTTGTATTCCGGCAGATGAGCGCCGGGCGTTACGGAACATTTCAGTTCTATTTTTGTCATGGCGACATTATAGTGCAATCGGAGTTTATTCTCAATCGCAGAAAATCAGCCGCGCGGAGCTTTATACCGGGATGTGGAAATATCATCGGCAGCCTCATCCTCCTCGAATTCGGCGGCCGCCCTGTACTCATTCTGCTGCTGCTCACGGAGCCTGTTCAGGGCGGCTGTCTTTTTCATTATCTCCTGAAGGGCGGACCGTTTCCTCTCCGTCTCAAGCTTCGCGGCGGCAAGCCGTTTGAGGCAGTCCTCTTTTCTGGAGTCGAGCAGTCCGCAGAAACGCCCCTGCGTAAATGAATCCGAAAAATCAGAATCGCCCGAAATCATTTTTTTTGAGGACGCATACCGGCGCGCAATATCATCAAGCTCCTCTTTTATTGAATTCTCCGCGGCAAGCGCCTTTCCAAGCTCGGATTCGGCCTGCTCCTGCTCGAACATCCTGTAGTCAAGAACATCCTGAAGCTCAAATGAAAACTTTCTCATCAGTGTACGTTTTCAGCGGCCCTGTCGGTGAGCTCCGCAGTGCTGGGAATTCCTGCCGCCGGAGTCTCGCCGTATTCCTCTTCCGGAATTTCAATTCCGGTCAGAGCAGAAAGAGCGTCAAGCGTCATCTTCATGCTGCTCGGCTCGTATTCCTCCTGCATGAGGAATTCCTCTATCGCCTGATGCCTGTCTATGGCCTCGTCAATTTCCGGAGATTTTCCCTTCTCGTAAATGCCCGCAGTAATCATAGTCTCCTTGTCGCGGTAAGTCGCCATAAGTGTACGTACTTTTCCGCAGGCTTTCTGTGTCTGTCTGCCGGTGACACGTTTTGACAGACGGCTTATGGACTGAAGCACGTCTATCGCAGGATAATGATAGGCCTGGGCCAGTTTTCTGTTAAGGACGATATGACCGTCCAAAGTTCCGCGGACCTTGTCGGTGATAGGTTCATTCATGTCGTCCCCGTCAACAAGAACCGTATAGAAAGCGGTGATTGAGCCCCTGTCATTTGTGCCGGTGCGCTCAAGCAGCTTCGGAATCATATCAAAAACTGACGGAGGATACCCCTTCTGGGCAGGAGGCTCCCCGTTGGCAAGGCCGATCTCGCGCTGCGCCTGGGCGAAACGGGTCACGGAATCAAGCATAAGCATGACGTCTTTGCCCTGGTCGCGGAAATATTCAGCCACAGCGGTGCAGACATACGCGGCCCGGAGACGGCAGATTGACGGCTGGTCACTTGTCGCAACGACAACGACAGAACGCTTAAGCCCCTCCTTGCCAAGATCCCGGTTTATAAAATCAAGAACCTCACGTCCACGCTCACCGATAAGCCCTATCACATTTATGTCCGCATCGGTATTCCTTGCTATCATTGAAAGGAGTGTCGATTTTCCGACACCGGAACCGGCGAAAATTCCAAGCCTCTGACCTTTTCCGACAGTAAGCATCGAATCAATCGCCCTGACTCCGGTTGTTATCCGTCTGTCCACCGGCAGCCTGGTCATCGGATCCGGAGGATTTGCCACCGCCGGATAATATGCCTCAGGTGCAATCTCGCCAAGACCGTCGCAGGGATGCCCGGTGGCGTCAATAGTCCGTCCCAGAAGCGACATTCCCACAGGAACCTGAAGAACACGTCCCGTTCCTATCACCTCGCAGCCGACCTCTATTCCTTTTGTATCACCGAAAGCGGTCAGCTTCACGGTGTTTCCGTCAAAGCCGACAACCTCCGCCATAAGCGAAGAGCCATCGGACAACTTTATCTCGCACATTTCGCCGACAACGGAACGTGGTCCCTCGCTTTCTATCTCAAGACCTCTGACCGCAGCCACGCTTCCGACATAAAGGATTGTCTCCGCGCCACGGACGTTGTTCAGATATTTTGAAAAATCAAATTCACCGGTATAGGATGATTTCATCAGGCCTCCGCACAGATTATTCCGAGACCAGCTGTTCCGTCCGCTTTATGTTTTTTACCGGAGAAACCTCAAGAATCTTATTCTCAAGTTCGGCAAGCTGACTTGATATACGCGCGTCAATCGCACCGAAATCCGTCTCGACTATGCATCCGCCTTTTTCGACCGTCGAATCCTCAAGAACCGTTATCCCCTTGATATTCTCGACATGTTTTATGAATTCATCGGTATGGGCGGATGTCAGCTTCACATCCTCAAGGTTCACCCTCAGGGTCACATCACCGCGTGTCTTGACCTTTTTGAGGGCGGCAAGAACATTCGCCATTATCACGTTCTTCTGCGTCTCGGAAAGAATTTTTATCACCTTGCGGGCCATCAGAATCACAAGCTCCACGATCTGACTCTCGGTATCCTTAAGAATCTCCTCGCGGCGCTGCATGACAGCCTCAAGAATTTTATGCATCCTGTCAATAAGTCTTGAGACCTCGGCCTCGCCCTTTCCGAACCCTTCCTCATGCCCGGTGTCAAAACCGGCTTTCTTCGCTTCGGATGAAATTTTATCGCGTTCAGCCTTGGCCGCGGCGACTATCGATGCAGCCTCCGTCTTTGCCTTGGCTACAATGTCCATCGCCTGGCGTTCCGCATCCGCCTTTATCTCATTCGCCTCATCAGTCTGCCGTTTCACCTCGGCGAAAGCGGCATCCTCGGCCTTTTTCCTGATGTCAGCCGCCTCGGCCTGAGCATCGGAAATCATTTTCTGCTTTTCCTGCTCCCAGCTCGCCCTGAATTCCTCAGCTTCCCTGCGAAGGTCATCCGCCGTAGGACCGGTATACTGTTCCTCAACAGTCTCCTCCTCCGGAACCACAGGAGCAAAATCATGCACAAGAGGCAGCATTATCTTTTTTTCTTCATTCTTCATCTCGCCGGGGCGAAAAACAGTCTTTGCCATCTTTACTTCCTACTGAACGGACAAAAGCCTCACCGTCAGGTGACCAGCTCATCCTCGCCGGAACGCGCGATCACGATGTCACCGCTGTCCTCAAGTCTTCGTATGATCGAAACAATCTTCTGCTGGGACTCCTCGACATCCTTAAGCCTGACCGGTCCCATGAATTCCATATCCTCTTTGAGCATTGAGGCGGCACGCTTCGACATATTCCTGAAAATCTTGTCCTGAACTTCCGTATCGACGGATTTGAGCGCCTTGGCAAGCTCCTGCTGGTCAACATCGCGGAGAACCTTCTGAATGGCGCGGTCGTCAAGCATGACAATATCCTCGAATACGAACATACGTTTCTTGATCTCCTCGGCAAGATCCGGATCATCCTCCTCAAGAGATTCGATGATAGACTTTTCAGAGGAGCGGTCAACGAGGTTGAGAATCTCAACGATGGACTCGACACCTCCTGCGGCCGTATAATCCTCGGAAGACAGAGTTGAAAGCTTCTTCTCAAGAACACGCTCAACCTCACGCAGAACATCAGGAGAGGTCCGGTCCATTGTGGCAAGACGCTTTGAGACCTCAGCCTGCATCTCCTCGGGCAGATTCTGGAGAATCACAGCCGCCTTCGCAGGCTCAAGGTACGCAAGTATAAGAGCAATTGTCTGAGGATATTCCTGCTGAATAAAGTTCAGAAGATGCGCAGGATCCGTGCGGCGTATGAAATCAAAAGGCCGCACCTGCAGCGAGCTTGTCAGCCGGTTGATAATATCTATAGCCTTCTGGCTTCCGAGCGACTTCTCAAGCAGCTCCCTTGCATAATCTATACCACCGGTCGTGATGAAATTCTGGGCATTCATCAGCTCCTGAAATTCCTCAAGCACCGCATCCTTGAATTCAGGATTGACTTTCTCCTGACGGGCTATCTCAAACGTCAGCGTCTCAACCTCATCCTCGCGGAGATGCTTCATTATCTCGGACGACACATCCGGACCAAGTGAAATCAGAAATATAGCGGCTTTCTGACGGCCGGTAAGACTTTTGTAATCCTTTGAATTCTTTTTTGAAGTTCCACCCGGTTTCAGCGAACCAGGCTTCGGCACTGGCTTCGGGCTTGACTTTGGCTTATCCGAAGTACTCAAATCTTCATCTGCCATCTATTCCTCCATGAGCCATGTTCTTATGAGCATCGCGACATCCTCAGGATGCTCCTTTGCCATTGCGACGGCATTCTCCTGAAGCTCCATCCGCCTTGTCTCCTCGACAGACATCGTGACTTCCATTCCGTCATCTTTAGCATCCCAAAGCGCGGCCTCTCTCGCCGCCTGCTGCTTGCGCAGAAGCTCCTCCTCACGAAGCCTCTTGCGACGTTCAATCTCCCTGCTTATGATTCTGAACAGGATGAATCCGACAAGGACAACCGCAATCGCGACAAGAATCAGCATGAGCGTACGCCTGCGCTGAATCGCCGCGAAATATGACGCATCCTCGGCGGCAAATTCATCATCGCGGTCGTACGGAATATTTGTGACGACGACAAGATCTCCTCGTTCCCGGTTATATCCGATAGCGCCTTTTATGGATTTCTCCGCCTCGGCGAGTTCCTCCTGTGTCAGCGGCGTATACACACGTTTTATCGATCCGTCATCATCAATGACAGGATTTCCGCTGGCAGGATCCACAACCTTCTTCCATTTTCCGTCAAGATTCACGGAGACCGATATGCGGTCTATCTTCGGCGAGGAAATCTCCTTTGTCTGCTTTGTGTTTATCACATTGTTCTGAGTCACACCGGTCTCAGTGGATTTGCCGATCACATTTGTCATATCGGTATAGACCGGAGGATTCTGCCCCTCAACTCCGGCCGGCCCCTCCGGATTATATCCGGTTCCCTGCCACTCCCTTGTGACAGTCTGCTGCGAAACGGGAAGCGTATCCCTGTATTCCGAATCATCATAAGGCGTGTCGGGATTATCTTTCTTGATTTCAATAGGAGAATATTTCGTCTCGTCACTCTCGCGCTGGGACATATCCATCTCGACTGCGACAATCATATCCCGGCAGCGGTCCTCAGTGTATGTATTCTGAAAGGCCTTGAGAATTTTCGCTCGGATCTCGACTTCCTGTCTCCTGATGAGCTTCTGCTGTTTGGCGATAAGATCAATCCTGTCGTTTTCGGCCATGCCTGCAAAATCGTTCAGCTGGTTTCCGTCAGCATCGGCTATCGTAAGGTTGTCAGCCTGAAGCCCCTCCACGGCCGAAAGTATGAGCCTCTGGAGACCGAGAATTTTTCTTCTGTCCTGAAGAAACGTGCTGGTAGGATTCGTCTTTATTATGACGCTCGCCGTAACCGGATTCTGGTCTGCGGAAAAAAGCTTGTTGTCAGGAATCACGATATTGACATCCGCCATCTGAATGTCACCTATGGCCTCAATGTGCGCCTTGAGCTGCTTCTGGATGGTATTCTTCAGTTTTACGTTCTGATCGGCATCGGTGGTGGACCAGCTTCTGTCATAGAACCCGACCCAGGGATCTATATTGGAAGGAACAAGATTCTCGCTTATCAGTATCTCGCGCATCCGGCGGGCGGTATCCTCGTCCTCAACCGAAATATATCCGTCCTCGGAGGAATATGCCTTCACATTCTCCTGTGAGAGCCTGTCAAGAATTCTGTTCATGGACTGGGAATCCTGCACCGGCGCATTGAACAGTCTGACCGTAGACGGGGCAGAAGAAACTTTAGCGGCCGCGACAACCGCGACAATCACCACTATTATGATACCTATTAATATGACTTTTTGAACAGGCTTCCATTTTGACCACAAATTCCTGGCCTTATCAAGCACCTTTCCAAGCCGTTCGTTCATCTGTCCTCCCGCCAGAAGGTTTCCCTCCCGTTGAACGAATTTTAACTAAATTCCGTTCCCAGTATAACATATAAAGAAAATTCTGAAAAGTGTTTTATGCCTGTTGTTGTGCCGGTTTTGGCCGCAGGAATACGAAACGGGAAACGCACAGGTGGCGTCCGTACGGAACAAATACGGACGCCACCTTTTTATGCGCAGATCGGGCGGACTTTTGTCACAGTCTCGACTTCCGCAAGTTTTGCAAGAATCTCATCAGGAACATGTCCGTTAACATCAATTATGTTATATGCGACATCACCGCGCGCCTGATTTATCATTCCCGCGATGTTCAGCTTGGCGTCTCCAAGAATGGCCGTGAATTTGGAGATGACATCGGGAATATTCCTGTGGGATATGCACAGCCTCGTTCCTCCGGACGGAATCGGATTGTCGGTCACGGTTTTCGGGAAATTCACCGAATTCACGATGTTTCCATTCTCCAGAAAATTCCTCAGCTGGACGGCCGCCATCGCCGCGCAGTTGTCCTCCGCCTCAGGGGTTGAGGCTCCGAGGTGCGGAAGACAGATTACGGACGGATGGTTTATCAGCTCCTCGGCAGCAAAATCCGTAACAAGACATTTCACCTTTCCGCTGTCAAGCGCCTCGATTATATCCGCATTATTCACGAGACCGCCACGCGCTATGTTTATTATGCGGACTCCGTCCTTCATGTTCCTGATTGACGCCGCGTTTATCATGCCTTTGGTATCGTCCGTTTGCGGGACATGGACTGTTATATAATCCGACTTGGCATAGACAGAATCAAGGGTCTCCGCGTGCTTCACATTGTGGTCAAGGCTCCAGGCCGCATTGACGGAAAGGAACGGATCATAACCGATGACCTCCATTCCGAATTTTATCGCAAGATTCGCGACCATCGCGCCGATTGCGCCAAGTCCTATAACACCGAGAGTCTTTCCCTTCAGCTCAGGACCGACGAACTGGCTTTTTCCCTTCTCCGCAAGGTCAGGAATCTCATCACCTTTTCCGGCAAGCCCCTTCACCCAGGCGTTCGCGGCGATGACAGGACGGCTGGACATAAGCAGCGCCAGCATGACCAGCTCCTTAACGGCATTCGCATTCGCACCCGGAGTATTGAACACAACGATTCCCTTTTCCGTAAGCTCGGGGACAGGAATATTGTTGGTTCCGGCGCCAGCTCTCGCGACAGCCTTGACTGAAGGCGCGAGCGTCATCCCGTGCATATCCTGGGACCGCACCATAATCGCATCAGGACTGTTGATGTCGGACGCAATTTCGTAGCAGTCGCGGTCAAGCTGGTTGAGTCCGGCCTTGCTTATCTTGTTCAGTGTCTGAATTCTGTACATACATTAACCTCCATGCGGCATCTCAGCGGGAAAGATTCTCTGCCGCGAATTTCTCCATAAAGGCGACAAGCGCCTTGACACCGTCAAGCGGCATGGCATTATAAATGGACGCGCGCATTCCGCCGACAAGCCTGTGCCCCGCAAGATTGACCAGACCGGCTTCGGCCGCATCCTTCACGAATTTCTTGTTTATGGCATCAGCTTTTTCCGGATCCGTCTCATTTGTCAGAAACGGAACATTCATAAGAGAACGGCTGCCCTTCTCCGCGGTGGCATGGTAATATCCGCTTGCGTCAAGATAGGAATAAAGCAGATCCGCCTTTTCCTTGTTGCGCGCGCGCATTCCGTCAGCACCGCCGTTTTTCTCTATCCATCCGAGAACCTTGTCCATCACATATATTGTATAGCACGGAGGCGTATTGTACATTGAAGCCGCATCCGCATGGGTCTTATATGTGAGCATCGTAGGAGTCTTGTCCAGCGGAGAATCCGTAATCAGATCATCCCGGATTATGACAAGCGTAACGCCGGCAGGAGCCAGATTCTTCTGGGCACCGGCAAAAAGGACTCCGAATCTGGAGACATCTATCGGCTCGCTAAGAATACAAGATGAGATATCCGCCACGAGAGGAATATCTCCGGTATCGGGTATATACTCATAATGAGTTCCCATAATCGTATTGTTCATGCAGATGTACGCATAGTCATAATCACCGCGGATCTTGACATCCGCAGGAATGTAGCAGAACCCCCTGTCCTCTGAAGAGGCGACGACATCGACATCAATAAATTTCCCCGCCTCGGCCGCGGCTTTCTTCGCCCATACTCCTGTATTCACATAAGCCGCCCTATGGAATTTCGTGCCAAGATTAAGCGGAACCATAGCGAACTGGGTGGAGCCTCCGCCCTGCAGGAAAAGAACCCTGTAATTGTCAGGAACAGACATCAGCCTGCGCACCATCGTCTCGCAGTGGCTGATTATCGGCTTGTACGCGGCCGAACGGTGGCTCATCTCCATCACGGACTGGCCGGTACCGTTGTAGTCAAGCATCTCGGCCGCACAGGACTCAAGAACCTCCTCAGGAAGGCATGAAGGTCCAGCAGAAAAATTATACACTCTGCCCATATTTTACCCCACAAATTTTATTTTATATCAATAAATTCATCAGCGAGTTCGCCAATGAAATATTCTCAATTCTGACGCCTTCAGGCGCGCGGACAACGGCGGAAGTCATGTTCACTATTCCCTTTATTCCGCACCCGGCAAGACGCCGCACATAAGCCGGAACATCCGCAGCCCCAAGCGCAATAACCGCATACTTTATGCCAAGCTCAGGAACGACCTGCTCAATCCTTGCGGCCGGATAAAGCGGAAATGTCGACCTCAGAATCTCGACCCGGTTCACGTTGGAGTCAAATCCCGCGGCGAGAGAAAAACCGGCTCCGTCAAAAAAGCGTCCGTCAAGAAGAGCGGCGCCAAGGCGTCCGAGCCCGACCACACAGCACAGACGTTTCTTCTCCCCGATCCCGACAGCACGCCGGAGCACATTCCGCAGAACGGCCGCATCATATCCGTTCGATTTGCCGCCGCCAATTCCGGCCAGCCACAAATCATGGCGGATCTGCGCGGAGCTCCAGCCCGTCAGCCCGCTCACGGCAGATGAGGTTATCATCTCCCCGTCCGACATATCCAGAATGGACAGAAGCTGCACCAGCCGTTTTCGGACCGGAGCGGGAAGCTCCCTTTCAGATTCATCCATGATTATAAATTCCGTTTTTCCAAGGGTCAATAATTCCGGGCGGCAGGAAACAGCCGCCGTCCGGAAAATTCTGCAAAAACTGAGAAATTCCGGACCTTACTGTTAAATTTTTAACAGTAAACGCAAAGCGAGACTATCACCGGGACAAAAAAAAAGCAAGACCGGAAAAGACAACGGTCCTGCAAAAATTAGGAGGCTGATTTGATTCTATTCCCGTGAGCCACGTGAATATGCGACAGAAACACCGGAGAACAGCCGCGGCTCATAATATGACGCGACCTCATTCGCAAAAAGCTCGTCGAGCATTTCTTGATATGACATTATTTTTCCAACGTAATTCAGCGTCGACTGCGGAGTCCTGTTTGAACGGACCCTGCCGGTTCCGGCATTGTACATCGCGAGCGCGGAGACCTCATTGCCGGCGCTGTTCAGACAGAAACGTAGATGGGACATACCATATTTCGCGCTTATATAGGGATCGAAGAAATCCGTCTCGGTAAGAGCCGGAAAAGAGTTGCTGTTCAGCTGAAACAGGCCGCGGTCAACAGTACTGTTTGAATTCCTGTTCACGGCCTTAACGTTGAATCCGCTTTCCATATATGCAAGCGAGAAAGCGAGACTCAGCGGAATGTCATTTTTTTCGGCCTCCGCGAGCACCGCCCCTGCGACCTCCCGGTTTCCTGTAACCTGAGTATAGAACCACTCGACAGCCGCCCTTGACTCAGGCTCCCTGTAGAGCGAAAGCCCCCTGTCAAAATCCGAGGCATCCGCCAAATCAAAGGAAATATCAGAAAAATAATTATAGAAATACGGAGTCTCCTCCTCTTCCGGAACAGGCTCCTGGGGAATATCGGCCGTCACAACCGCAGGCCCGGCAGAAACGTCACCGCCGGCCGGAAGCAGAAAATAAACACAAACGGCGACAGCCGCGGCAAAAACAAGAGTCAAAACAAGGAAAAAACACGAATGTCCAAAATCTGATGAACCGGACTTGAATTCCATCTTATCGCTCCACACCCCATCCGCAATCGATACACAGATGATGTCACAAAGGCGAAAAACTTTCAACAGAATTCAAAAGAAATTTCACGAATTACAACGAAAAACACGCATTTTTACGAAAACATTGCGGTTTTTCGCAAACACTCACATTCAGTAACGGACTAACGGAAAATTCTCCGGTATCATTCCCATATCCGCGCTCCCGGAAAAATAAACATAATGCTGATGCTTTCTTGAAATCTCGTCAGCAAAAGCGGAGACGTCTCCAGCCGCGATGACCCCGCGGGGAATCTCGACACCGACGACAGACAGGCAGTCCTTAACCCTACGTGCGGTGTGGCTGCATAATTCCGTAATTCTACCGGCATCGCCTCCGCAGGCATTGTCCACAGGCGCGAGAACCGCGAACTGACCGCGCGACTCCAGTTTTTTAAGAAAATCCCTCAGTCCGGCAAGAAACTCCTCGTTATAAAGGCCGCCGTCAAGCTCCACGGAAGAAAGCGGAATTTCAAGCCTTACAATAAAATCGGAGAACGTCAGCTCAGGCAGGCTTTCCGCGCTGACCGTCCTTATATCACCGAGCTGAATGTCTTTTCCGTCCGAAACCCTCACGAGTCCGCCGTTCTCCGCCCTGAAAACAGCATTCACCTTCATAACTGCCCCCATAAAACAAAAAAACCTCCGCGCAAAAACCGGCGGAGGTCCAAAATTCAACGTGCGGACACAGACCGCATACCATCAACGCTATTCCGTAAGAATTCTTATGACTTCAGCCTTGTCCTGCGTATTCAGTATCTCCTGACGCTTCTCCGGACTCTTGAACAGAAGGCTTACCTCGGCCAGAAACTGAAGATGCGGACCGGTTTTATTCACCGGAGACAAAGTCATTATAAATATCCTGCACGGCTCCTGATCCAATGAGTCAAAATCCACCGGATTATCCGAAATTCCAATGCAAGCGACAAGATCCGTAACCGTATCCGTCTTTCCGTGAGGTATGGCGATTCCATGTTTCATTCCGGTGGACATCTTGCGCTCGCGGTCCAACACACATTCGCGGGCCGCATTCTTATCTGTTACTTTTCCTGCTTTATAGAGTATGTCGAGCATTTCGTCTACAATTTCTTCTTTTGTCGTACCTTTAAGATGAAGGTTCACCGTGTCTGTCGTTAATACTGTTCTCAAGTCCATGAACACAATCTTATTTCTAGTTGATGATTATGTCAAGAAAAAAAGCGTCCTTTTTTGCTATTTTGAGGATATGCGGATGCCCCCGACTCACGAATCAAGTCCGGCCGCCGCAGTCAATCCGCTGTCCTGTCGCCTCCGCAAAATCCAGGAGCCAGTGCCTGATACAGTCCTGCCAGCTGTCGGAGTACACATTCTCCAGGAACGTCCGCTCGTACATGAATATAAAATATTCGGTGATCTCTTCCCTGACACCGGGCGGAATTTCAGGAGAATTTCTGAACAGCCTGGACATGAACATCACGGCATCCTCCGCGGTGAAAAATTCCTTCTCCGACGTGGATGTTATCATATAAAGGGCGACGGGAATGCAGTTCACGCTGTGCTGCTTTACAAAAAGCACGCTCTCGGTTATCGCAAGCGCGGAATCAAGAATCTCGTCAAGACGCAGCCGCCTCTCCTCCTCCGGAAAAAGTCCGGAATTCAAGAAATTCCGCATCCAGGCGTAGGTCCCGGCGGCTATGGACACATGAAGGCTCGGTACACAAAGATAATGAGGATCGGCACGGTGGATTGTCCGGAAAGCGGCGCTCTCCCTGTAATCGGGACGGTGAGTCGTCGTCATGCAGAAGCGGTAGACGGACGAGGCGTTCACATAAAGAGACCTTATATACGAGACGAACGAATTGCAGTACGGAGCGGCCTTTCTGTAGCCGAACCGCCTTATCATCATCGTAAGCGGCCGCACGAAAAATCCGATGAACCCCATGTAGACACCGATCTTGTCGGGGCAGAACGGAATTTTGTCATCCAGCTCCGTATCGACATATATAAGAGGAATTCTGACAAGACGGAACCGCTTCTTCTGCTGAAGAAGGAAAAAATCCCTCAGCACGGTAAAGATAAGACGCAACGCCTGAACCGATGTCCTCCATCCGAACGGAAGCACGAACCACGGAAGAACGGAGGAGAATCTTTCCATGGGTTTTGCACCGTATTTTTTCCTGCGCCTCTCTTCCGTCACAGTCCGGCCTCCTCATGTATAGAATCAAGCCGTTCCAGCCGCTTTCTGTCCGGAGTTATGCACAGATTCTTCTCGTTTGTCGGGAGGACAAGCCCCTTGGGACCGTTTTTCGCCCTCCTCAGATATTTCACGGGAGTGTAGTAAAGATCGGTTCTGCCGGCATTGCGCGCCTTTGAATAATAGACCGCAAGATTGGCCGCATCAAGAAGGATGTCAAGAGGAACCGTCTTTCCCTTCCGGCTTTTTATGAACACATATCCGCCGGGATAATCCCTGACATGAAGCCACAGATCCTCGCCCCTTACATGATGGCGCAGCAGGCCGTCGTTCTCCTCTGCGTCGCGTCCGACAAGGATACACCATCCGTCCACGTTGTAGTCCAGGCCGGGGCGGTTTTTCTTCTGCTGCTGTTTCGGCGCTGAGTCGCGGCGAAGCATCTGCTCAATCCTGACAGGATTCGGCTCACGGAGAATCGCCGCATACATCTGCTCCAGCCTTGCAATCTGGCGCCTTGCGTTCTCTATGTCATGCTCAAGCTGGCCGGCTCCGGACACCGCCTTCTTGTAGTTCCTGTAGCAGAGGGCGGCATTCTCGTGCGCGCTGAGAGACGGATCCACCGCTATGCTGACCGTTTTTCCGGTGTCGTAGTCGCAGCATTCTATGAAATTCGAATTCCCGTCAATAAGATGTCCGTATGACAGGATAAGATCTCCCTGATGTCTGTATTTTTCCGCATCACGGAACGAATCCAGCTTGCGCTCCAGATTGCGCAGCGCAGCCTCCATCCTGGTTCTGGCGGAGGAATACCATTTCTCCGCACGGACAAGAAGCGCCTCCCTCGAAAGCGAGGACGAATACTCGCTGTACCACAGATCAACGCGCCTGTTGAACGGGAGTTCCTCTTCCGCGGAAACCTGAATTTCATCAAAAGTCCGGACCGGCCAACGGTCAGCCGGATCTCCGTCGGAATCCCGCGGAACAGGCGGAACAAAAACCCGTCCGGTCATCTCATTCTTTGCGGGACGCCGGTAAAGCGAGTCAAGGATAATTCCGTCGGCGTCACACAGAATGATGTTGGCCGCATTGTTCCAGAGCCTTATGTACATTGTGAATTTCTCACCGGCATGGGAAAGCTCCATCCTGACCACACGCTCAAGTCCTATCTGGGAACAGGAGTCTATTCTTGCGCCGCGCACACGTGAGCGCAGGAATTCCATAAACCGGAGCGGCTTGTCATTCCGTGGAATTTTCCTGGCAACGGAATTTATCCGGCAGGCGTTCTGCGCCGTGCAGACAAGAACCGTCCTTGCGCATGAATTTTTATATGTACAGAAGGCCACGGAATCATATCCGGGCTGGACAATATCCTGAATGAACGAACCGGCAAGATCAAGCTCCGACAGGATGACATTTATTTCGTTGCAGTTAAGAGACATTACAGATGAATATAATTATGTTTACCCTTTATTTCAATCAATTTTCCGGACGGCGGCGCAAAATCATTGAAAATCCTGCCGCGGAATCATTGACCTTTGATTTTTCATTCTATATAATATGCTCCATCTGACGGGCAATAGCGCAGTTGGTTAGCGTGCATGTCTGGGGGGCATGAGGTCCCGGATTCGAATTCCGGTTGCCCGAAACAAAAAGCCGCGCCGTGACTAAGTTCAACTTGTTACGGCGCGGCTTTTTTCATCATGTCCGGATTCTATTTCTCGGACTTTGGAATCACAAGATTCAGCACGATTCCGGCGACAGTCGCAAGGGCGACTCCTCCGAGGCTGAAATTGAAGCTGTCCCCGATTTTGAACTGGAGAACTCCGCCGCCGATTCCAAGAACAAGTATGACTGACGAAATTGTCAGGTTGCGCTTGTCCTGATAATTGACGCCGCTCTCGACTATAGTCCTGAGTCCGCTTGAGGCGATAAGTCCGTAGAGAAGCGTGCAGATTCCACCAAGCACAGGGGTCGGAATCGTCGAAATCAGCGCCCCGAATTTCTGGCAGAAGGACAGAAGCACAGCGATGACGGCGGCTCCTCCTATCACCCAGACCGAATAGACTTTTGTTATGGCCATAACGCCGATGTTCTCGCCGTAAGTCGTGTTCGGCGGTCCTCCCCAAAGCGCGGCCCAGGCAGTCGCAAGTCCGTCACCGGCAAGAGTACGGTGAAGCCCCGGATCCTTGTAGAAATCCTTTCCGACGACAGTCGATGTGGTAAGAGTATCGCCCAGATGCTCGCATACGGTCGAAATCGACACAATCACGAATGTAAGAATCGCCACAAAATTGAATTTAGGCGCCATCCAGAAATAATGTCCGTCCGCTCCGGTCTGAAGGAACGGCAGCGCGAACCACCTGGCCTCCTTTACCGCGGCAAAGTCAATCAGATGATAGGCCGGGAAAAACAACCCCATCACCAGTGTGAAAATATAGCCTCCGACAAGTCCGATCAGAATCGAAAGCGTGTTGAAAAATCCCCTGAAGAATATTGTGGCTACGACGGCAATGGAAAGGGTGACAAAGGCGATACTCAGGCAGACGAGAGAATATTCACCGTTGTTATAGAAGGCCTCGTTTATGGCGGTAGGAGCGAGTCCGAGTCCGATCACGATTATCACGGAGCCGATCACCACAGGAGGAAGCGCCCTGTCGATCCAGCCTTTTCCGGCTACCCTTATTACGGCCGCGACAATACAATAGAAAATACCGGCAAAAATCGAGCCTCCCATCGCGTATGCCACTCCGTACTGCTGCCCTATGGCAATCAGGGCGGGAATGAATGCGAACGACGAGCCGAGGAACGCCGGAACCTTGGCGCCGGTTATCGCTATGTAAATGAGCGTGCCGGTGCCGGCAGTGAACAGCGCGGTCGATGTGCTGAGTCCCGTAAGAAGCGGAACAAGAACCGTAGCTCCGAACATGGCGAACACATGCTGGAAACTGAGCGGAATCCACTTCTGAAGCGGGGGCTTGTCGTGCGGTCCGTAAATCTGAGAATCCATACGATTATCTCCTGAAAAATTGAATATATAAACTGACGCAGTATATCACAAAACGCGGGCCATGAAAATATTCATACTTGTTTAAATATAAATAATATTATAAAATCTGCGAATCATGGTCACGACTTCCAACTTAAGCTCAATAATCAGATTCTATGCGGAGAAACAGAAATCTCCGTTCATCGACTTCAGGGAATTCTGTAGTTATGTGAAAAAATACGCCGAGCATCATGTTGAGGAGCAGTCGGAACTTGTGAAATACCTGGGAGATCCGGCCGAAACCGTGTCGGCGGAACTTCAGGGGCTTCAGGAAAAGCATCTTGCGGCCGTCGTCATGAACGGAACAAAAAAGACAATTGTATCTATCTCGTTCTTCTCGGTAAAATACGCGAACCAGTACAAGGAAATCCTCACGAACGAGGTGATCGCCTATCCGGTCGCCACGGATCTGCCCAAACTTTTTCCGTTCCAGTCCGTAGAGAAAAAGCAGATCGGCGAATACATCACAGCAGCCATGGATCGGCAGAACCTCAAGTCGCCTGAACTGTACATAATAAATTTCAAGCATGATATTGCTCCACTTGTCCTTCCCGCGTGCGTTCCGGTAAAAGTCCTGCTGGAAACCGCACAGCAGAAAATCAGGCACCTGCTCGCAAAGGAGGAATTCCACGACTATTTCCTCAAGAAACTCAGGAGCACCAACGCGGGCAAGGAAATCACCATAAAGAATTTCTTTGAGTATTTCGTGAATCCGAAGCAGAAAGGCTTCATCGACCTGCATGAGGGCGATGACTACTATCTGTGGAACCAGCTCTGCTATTATATCCGTCAGGATTTTGAGAAAATTCAGGACAGGACAACTGAGGACACGAACATCCTCCAGGCCATAGAGATAACAGAAAGCTACAACATCTTCCTCAAGACAAAATTCCAGCAGGAGGAGCAGAAACGGGAGGCGTTCAGAAACCTGACGTCGGCATTGGGAGAGGCGCCGTATTTCCACTCTATGGACCAGATTCTCAAATTCCATGATGCGGGCGGAAGGCTTCTCTACGGACAGTATTCCGAGGATGAGCTCAGGGACTTCCTTCAGAAGATGACGACGGAAAGCGCGGCGAACGAGCTTCCAAAGCTGCTGACGTTCAAACCGGAATCAGGGACGCAGTACTATGTATACAAATCCAAGGTTCTCCAGCTGACGGTGAGGCTGTGCAATGAGGCGCACGGCGCGATCGAATCGGCTCTGGTGCAGGAATGGTACGGAAGACTGCTGAACTATGACAGGCTGCCGGAAATGGGCGATGACGCCCAGTTTGAGGCCTGCCTTGCAAAAAAGGTGGAGGAGTTATCGCCGGTGCTCCATGCGATTCTCAGCTCAAATTTCATGACATTCATGGCGTACGAGAAGGACGACACGAATTCAATAGGATTCCATATTTTCCTTGACGGAAAGCTCCGTCCCCTGAGCGACCTGCTGATGCTCGACAGGACCAAAATTCTGTCGCTCGCCAAGACAAAGCTTCCGTTCATATACACGATTCCCCTGATTTCCTGGATTATCGCGGCCCTCAACGGACGGAAAAAGCAGAAAGGGCAGGAGAAGCAGCCGGCGGCCGTACAGGAGACCCTGTCAGCCAAAAAGCCTGGAAAGACGATGTCCAGACAGGAAGCCGTATCAAAGAAGGCGGGCGAGCTTTTCAGCGAATTCGTTCCGGAAGGCTCCACCGTTGACAGGGAGCTTGACTTTCTGTGCGGACAGTGGAACAGGATGCTGACAAAAGAGGCGAACATACAGCTCACGGAGGACGTGAACAGCCTTATCCGCGACTACACGCGACGCGTTATGAAGACGCTGACAGCCTCGACATTCACAAAGGAAAGGGTGAAGAATCTCGCCGCGACGCTGGTCAGAACTCCGAACATGCAGAAGATAAAGGACAGCAAGTCCCTTACGGAATACGTGGAGCTTTACATACTCAGACTCGTCAGCAACTACTGAGCCGGATTCATGCCGAAAAGGGAGGATATGTTCCGGTCGACGGTCCTGCTGAGCGAGAATTCATCGGTTCCTCTCATCTCCGCGGCGAAACGGTATGTGTTGTCCACAAGAAGCGGCGTGTCCGTCTTTCCGCGGAACGGAACGGGCGCAAGATACGGAGAGTCAGTCTCGCACAGAATCCGGTCATCCGGAATGAATTCCAGAAGCTCCCTCATCCCGTCCATCCTGCTCCTTTTCGTATATGTGATTCCTCCGCTCAGACTTATATACCAGCCCAGGTCAAGGAACGCGCGCGCCTCGCTGATTCCGTAGCTGAAGCAGTGGATGACTCCGCGGCTCCATCCGGAATCCCTTATGCATCCGAGCGTGTCGTCGAACGCGTCGCGGCTGTGGACTATCACAGGCAGCTCCAGCCGGCGCGCAAGCTCCAGCTGCATCATGAAAAGCTCCCTCTCGCCGTCAAAGTCATCCGAGGAGAAACCGGCTCCGCTTCGGCCGTCGGCGCCGGACGGATTCCAGTGATGGTCAATCCCGCATTCTCCGACCGCGGCAATCTTCCGGTCCAGCGGGCCGTTTCCGGAATTCTCAGCCGCCGAGCCGATCTGCGCGGAGAGCACCTCCATCCGCTCAAGGCGGTTCCTTATGCTCTCCAGGTCAGGCCAGATTCCGGCTGAGAAACGGATGAAACGCCTGCATTTTTCCGCCGCGGCTTCATCACCTATTTCCGATATCGCGCGGAGGACACAGTCCTGTCTTCCGGCAAGATCCGCGGCATCAGTTCCTATGTCAAGTCCGAAGAAACAGTCTCTGTCCGCCATTCCGGACAGAATCCTGCCGCCTTCATGAATTCCAAGAATCTCTACAGTATGGAGAAAATGAAAATGCGTATCAGAAAACATATATACCTCATTTTGAAAGGCCGTAAGGAAGCGTGCCTCTCGCCTGAATTTCGCCGCGGAGGACCGAGACAAGGGCGCGGATCGAATATCCGCTCCAGCTGTAGCACATCAGAATCGAGTCGGCCCAGGTGAGACTCTCCGAATAGACTGGCGACATCATGGAAAGGACTATCACTTTTTTTCCGGAATTCCTGAATGTCTCGGCAATCCGCGCGTGCCTGGCGCTTGCGACACATACGACAACAGTGTCATATCCGGCCGCCGTGTCCATTATATTGTCGCACACCCACTGGGTCTCATTAGGTCCGATCTCGTAGTTGAAGCGGAATTCCCCGGCCCCAGGATAGCGCTTCTTAGCCTCGGCGAAGAATTCGGGAAAAAATCCCACAAGAAGGACGCGTCCTGAATTCTCCGGGGTGAGAGGCAGGCTCCCCTCCTTGAACACGGTGATTGAGCGGCAGGCCTGCTCCAGAAAGAATTTCTGCCCCTCCCTGTCCGGGACATGCTCCAGAATCGATGCCGGATCCGGATAAAGGGGCGCCGCGTTTCCGCTCTTGAAGTAGTCCAGCTTCGCCTTTATGACACGGTATGCGGCATCCCTGACCCTTGAGCGGAACGCAGGAGATGTCGTCATAAGCTCAAGGTTGCCCGTCCATAGAGCCTCGTTGAGCCTCGCCGTAGTGGAGGAGATTACTATGTCGTTTCCAGCCTCTACAGCCATCCGGAACGCGTTCGAAAGGGAGCCTGCGTACATCGTGTCCCCGTTCATCATCATGTCATCGGTTATTATCAGCCCCTCGTAGCCGAGCCGGCCCCGGAGCAAATCCGTCAGGAAAAATTTTGAGAGCGACGCAGGCGCGCCACTCGTGTCTATGCGCGGAAAACTGAGATGGCCGGACATCACCGCCGGAACCTTGTCCCGGATCAGATACAGGAAGGGAACAAGCTCCCGCTCCGAAAAAGTCTTGTAGTCTATGTCGATGACCGGAAGGCTGAGATGGGAATCCTGATCCGTATCTCCATGCCCCGGAAAATGCTTCACCGTAGGAATCACGCCGGCGGCCACACTTCCGGCGGCGAAAGCGGCGCCGAGAATTCCGGACTTCTCCGGATCGTCTCCAAAGGAACGGGAACCGATTATCGTGGACTGCCTGTTCGTGTAGAGATCCACCGTAGGCGCGAAATTCATGTTTATTCCGAGAGCCTTTATCTCGCGGCTGATATAATATGCGCTGTACCAGGAATCCGCGGGATAGCCGGAGGCTCCGACGGCCATGTTTCCGGGAGTCACCGCGGTGTCGCCCTTTACATGGCGGATCCAGCCGCCCTCCTGATCGGTCGCCACAAAAAGCGGAATCCTGAATCTGCCCTGCCCCGCCCTGCGCTGAAGGGACGAGACGGATTTCGCCACAAGATTTATGTCATCCGTGTTCCATCCGAAAACCTTGACGCTTCCAAGTCCGCGCTCGACCCACTGGTACAGAAGCTCGTTCGGCTCGGCTCCGGCCCATCCGAACATCAGTATCTGCGAATAAAGCTCCGTGTCCGTCATCCGGTCGGCGATCGCCGCGGCAAGCTCGTCCGAGGGATAGTCGCTCCAGAATGTTATGTCGTCTGGAAGTCCGGCGGCTCCAGACGGCTCCCGGGCCGCGGCAAATGCGCACAAAGAGGAAAACACAATGACCCATACCGCACCGCGCAGCCTCATCTTGGTTCTCCCGTCCTGAATTTGCGCACATATTCCATGGCGGAGAAAGCCGCGGCAGCTCCGTCCGATGCCGCCGTGACCACCTGCCTCAGAGCCTTGGACCGCACGTCTCCAGCCGCGAAAAGCCCCGGAACCGAAGTCGACATGTCTTCTCCGGCGAGTATGTAGCCTGCCGGATCCTTCGCAAGATTATCCACCAGCGACGTTCTCGGCTCCATTCCGATAAAAACGAAAACCGCGTCCGTCCCAAGGACCGACTCCTTGCCGGAGACGGAATCCTTCAATACGACCGCATCCACGCGCCCCTCCTTCCCCATTATCTCCGTGATGCGCGCTCCTGTCACGGTACGGATTCCGGCGGCCTCCATTCTGGCGACAAGCGATTTCTGCGCGCGGAATTCCCCGCGCCTGTGGACCACAGTCACATCGTCCGAAAGCGAGGACAGATAAAGCGCCTCGCTCACCGCCGAATCCCCGCCGCCGGCAACGACTATTCTCCTGTTCCTGAAAAACGGGCCGTCGCATACGGCGCAGTACGACACGCCCCTTCCCGTGAATTCCGCCTCTCCCGGAACACCGAGTTTTCTGTGAGAGGCTCCGGTCGCGACAAGGACAGCCGGAGCGGAATAAATTCCCGAATCCGACGTGACGGTGAATTCATTTCCCGGCCGGTCGATGGAAAGCGCCATGCCCCGTGAGAATTCCGCGCCGAATTCCGCGCACTGCCTTTTAAGTCCAGCTATGAAATCATATCCGCTCACGGGCGGGAAAATTCCGGGATAGTTCTCAAGCCCGTTTATCTGAAGCGCCTGGCCGCCGGGCTCCGGCCCCTCAAGGACGACTGCGCGAAGGCCGCCGCGTGCCGCATAAAGGGCTGATGAAAGTCCGGCGGTTCCGCCGCCTATCACGATATAGTCGAATTCCTTTTTTTCCATGCGAAGATAATACCAGTTTTGTACGCAGACCGCAACGGAAAGCCCGGCGGAGGCCAGGGCAAACGCATGTAAAAACTCTTTCTGATAAAATTACAGAAAGTGTGAAATTTTAAAGGAGCCTTAAAACCGTTTGGCGGAACTGGCGGTTTTCCCGAAACCAGA
>ERZ808286.190-NODE-190-length-47386-cov-5.333312_pt1 | contig 47386 bp, 13 predicted proteins | sample MGYA00521276_ERZ808286 | MGnify/ENA primary metagenome ERZ808286 (study PRJEB31516, sample SAMN03275607) | gut metagenome | biome: mammalia-associated habitat; material: feces | host: Papio cynocephalus | place: Kenya | collected 2012-08-01 ... | reverse complement strand
AGACCATATACGAACATCAAAAGTCACGCCAGTAGGGTTGTCATTTGTAATAACCGTAAGAACGCCTATGCTATAATTACTGGCTTCTGTGCTATAAGTCGAATCAAAGCATGATCCTGCTTGAGTTTCACTCCAATTTGCTATTGTTTTAAAATCTGACAATGTACCATCGTAAATAATTTTATTAGTATCGGCAGAAGCCCCTCGTATAAAAAAAGCACCTAAGCCAAGACTTTTAACAGAACTAGAAATAGTTATTTCTTTTAAATTCGAACACCCATAAAAAGCAGACACACCGATACTTGTCACACTTGAAGGGATAACAATAGTTGAAAGTCCCGTACAATTATAAAACGCTTTATCTTCAATTTTAATTAAATTATTTGAAAGAGTCATTGTTTTAATCGTTGTATTACTAATGAAAGCATCCATAGCGAGCACTTTTGTAGTGCTTGCGAGTTCACAACTTTCTTCAAGAGAAATTTGCCCAAAAGCAACCAAATATAAGTTAGAACTATTACCTAGGTAATTGACATTCTTATAAACATTGTATTGAAGATTTGAACAACCTTTAAATAAATACCCTCCAACGTATGTAATACTAGAAGGTATGGAAATATTTTTCAAGCCAATGCACGCTTCAAAAGCATTAAACCCCAAACTTTCTAAGTCTTCTGGTAGATCTACATTTACTAATTTTTCACATCCCCTAAAAGTATAAGCATCTACTTCTTTCACTTCCTTAGGTAATACTACGCTTGTCAGACTAGAATATTCAAAAGCTCCCGCCCCAATTTTTAAGACACTATCAGGTATTATAATCTTTTCTAATGCGTTACACGATGAAAAAGCGTAATTGTCAATGGTGGTTACTCCGTTCAAAATTTCCACATCAAGTAATCCAGTACATCCTTTAAAACTTGAATTTCCTATCGTTTTTATACTACTAGGAATAGTGATTTTCTTAAGTTGAGTTTGGTCATCAAAACTGGAAACATCTAATTCTTTTAAACTCTGTGGGAAAGAAACACTTGTAAGAATCGTTGGTATTTCGCTTACCCAACTACCATTATTACGATACCTAAATTGGGAGCGTGGTATTTTGGTAATTGAGTTTGATATCACAACCGACGGAGAACCTGCCCAAGCAATACTTTTTATAATACCACTACTTGCCTTATAATCTAAAGTAGTTGTTTCCGTATAATTCGGCACCATAAAGCAAGAATAGAGTTCAGTCTTGTTTTGTGGCTTGTCATACCAATTCTCAAGAGTAGAATCGGCAGTTGATGTATAATAAATCATTCCTGGGTCGACATAACTCGTTGAGCCGATGACTGCGGAATTTGTACAAAAATAGTAAAATTCCGCACCACTACTATTTGTTATGTCGTCTATACTAGACACTTTGCCCGTCGGTCCCGACGATTGCGTCGAAGTCGAGTCTTCAATTACGGGCGTAGGTCCAACAATTTTAAATTTTGTTTCGTCGCTGTTTAAAACAACATCACAATTCCCAGGAGTCACGACCGTCCCGTCATAATTGGCGAAATTAAGTTTGACTTTTTCAGCCGTAAAGTCAATACTAATTAAACTTTCAATATCTTGTGTTCCAGCCGTAAAAATAAGCGTTGCGGACAATGTCAACATTGCAAATATTAAAAAGAAACAAAATGATATTAGTCGAATATTTGCTCGAGTCGACATCGCGTTTTCTCCTTTTAATTAGTTTTTGTTCTGTTACTGAATTTTGAGTTTAAGCGTTTAACATTAGTATTTGAAAATAGATTTCTTTTATCCTTGCTCGCCTTTTATTTTAAAGGTTTTAAATTTCAAAATTATTTCATATGTCCCAAATTTTTCAGTCTCTTCAATTAACTTTTTTAACAATACTCAATTTTTATTAGGTATTTACACAAACATTACAACCGTTTTTGTCTATAAATGTCCAATCATTTTAGTTAATCTATTGTTTTAAGACTTGGCGAACCTAAAAAAACTTTGTACAATTGAAGTCGTGACCTAACGCCACAAAATTTATGATTTTACATAATCGAAGCACCCATAAACATCTCAAAGTTGTATGGCGAGTCCCCAATTGGGTAATAATTTTTTATTCTAATACTCATTAGATTCACATATATTTTAACCATTCTAAAAATCAATGTCAAGGCAAAACGCACTAAAAAATAATCACAAATTGCAGTTTTACACACTTTTTTATGTGTATTGTGCCATTCTTTTTGTATTTTTTGACATTTTACATCCGCATATTTTCTATTTCTTTTGACATACAATAAAAATAGGAGTAAAATATGGAACTAAGCGAAATAATAAATAGAGTTAGTAGACTTAGAACGCGAGCAAATCTTTCGGCGCGCGAACTCAGTCTAAGAATTGGCAAAAACGAAAACTATATAAATAGGCTTGAATATAGGAAAGATTCCGAACCATCGATTTCAGTCTTTCAAGACATTGCGCAAGCGTGCGGTTCTAGCCTAGAAGAGTTGCTTTATTATGATATGGACGAATACAAAAATGATATGCAAATAATAAAAGACTTAAAAAGGTGCAGTCCAAAGAAAAAGCAAGCCATTATCGACTTGCTCGACTGCTAGCGCTTTTTATGCTTAATTGTCATATACTTAAAAAAGGACATTAGAATTGAAAAATCAAATTTTAAAAGACAAAGAACTTGCTAAGACTCTTACTCAAATTGTCACAAGCGCCGACCCACGAGCGGAATTTTACGAAAAATATGACGGCGCATTTAAGGACGCTCTTGACGCGCTTATTCCCGAAATTCCTATCGCAATTAAGACAGAACAGCGCTCAATTTGGCACATTTATCCCGTTTTTGACCATATTTTAGAAACAATTAAAGAAATAAATCGCTTGTCTTGCAACTTAAAAAAGGACGAGCAAAAAATACTAAGTTTTATAATGCTTTTCCACGACCTAGGTAAGCCCGCGTGCAAAAAAGAAAAGATTAAAAATGGCAAAATTTGCGACACTTTCCACGGACATAATGTCGAAAGTGAAAAAATCGCCCGTCGCGTCTTGCCACACCTTGACTTCTCTAGTAATCTCGACATAATGTGCAAACTTATTCTCGACCACGACTTCTTTATAGCGGTTTCGGAAAATTGTTTTGAAAATGTGGAAAAAAGACTTGAAATAATCTCTAATGCAGTCGAAAAGAAAATTTCCGATCTAAACGCTTTTGGTGACGGAAAACATTTAATGTACCTACTATGCCTAATTGGCATTGCCGACAACCTAGCCCAAAACCGCGTCCTTTCAAGTGCGACGACCGAAGTTATAAAAGACGCACTATCCATTCTAAAAAATAGTCACATGTAAACTACTTTTAAAAATATAATATAGTTTACCCACCACCATTTTTTTTAAAAAAAGTGAATAAACTTATAAAAAAGAGCAAATTATGCCCTTTTATAATATTTATTATATTTAAAAATTTGTAGTCATTCTAAACATTAGATATCGCAACTAAAAAACTATCTTAATTTAAAGTTCACTAAAATCACTTTAAATCCTAACACAATTTTTATTTTTCGCGAGACAATTCATCTAAATTGGATTTATTTTCTTCGACTGATTTTTCCGCGATGTTTTCCAACATTTGATATTTGTAATATAACTCGCGTTTTTTGTCGTCATTACGCCTTTTTAAATTGTTAAATGCGTCGACGTCCTCAATTTGGCTTAATTTTTCATCCATTTTGTGATATTCACAAATCAATTTTTGTTTATAAAGAGTCAAAAGGTCTGGCTTTCTATCCACAATGAAATGTGACCAACTATCGCTATAATCTCCGCAACATCTAAGTTCCGTCGAATAATTCTCGCCGTTCCATTTTAAATGGTTCTTCTCTAAGATAACAAATTTAGTCGCGTTAACATCAATAAAGACATTTTCAGGTGGTCTATCATCAAGACGAAATGATTTAGCCGTGACAAGTTCGCGCGAAACATTCCCTTTCTCATCGTTTGAAATTGTTGTCTCGATGCCAGTTTCATCTGACATTTTTTTCAAAAAATCTCTAACATCGTTATATTCAACTTTAAAAGAACCCATTTTTCACATCCCAAATTTACTATTATTTTATTGGACTTTCAAAAAAAATGTCAACCTTCCCCAAAACTAGCCCAACTTTTTCCCGCATTTCCCGCAAAAATTGTCATCTTTATCGTTAATTTCGCCACAATATTTGCACACATTTTGAACTTTTTCGCCACAATTTGAGCAAAATGCCTTGCCACTTTCAATTCTAGTCCCGCATTTAGTACAATATTTTGCATTTTCGCCTTTGATTTTTGCGAAAGCAGGCGCAATAGCATTTGCACTTTGCCCCACTATTTTGGCAAGCGCTGGTGCAACCGTATCGGCACTTTTTTCAATTACAGGTTTTGCGATTTCTACGCCAGTGACACCAACATCTGAAATGTCTTTGCCCGCATAATCAAAAGTTTCTTTTGTAACTTTCATATGTACTTTTGTAATAAAAGGTCTAAGCCCAAAACTCAAAAGTGAAATTCCCCCAGCAAATGAGAACATTGCAAGAACGACCCAAATAAAGAACATCGCCCTAGGTCTCCCCGACGAATCTCCGCTTGCCAAAAAGTCATTGCTCCAGCTGTCATAACCCGCTTGCCACGCTTTAAAGCCCATAACTGCCAACACTACAAAAAAAATAGCAAGTGCTAAAACTATCACGCCAAATACGATAAACATTGTTGATACTTTATGTTTATGTTTTCTTTTTTCTTCGTTCTCGTCCATTTTTCTCCCCTTCTCTTTATTATATTTTATCAAAAAATGGTTTAGGCGTCAAGTGTAAGGTCTAGCAAGTTGCAAGAATATTTTTTCCAAAAGTCTCTAATCTTTTTATAAAAAAACGCATTTATTCAACGGTTTATTATTGCAAAACTTTCACTTTTATAGTCACGACCCCAAACTTCTTTTCGTCGTTTTTATTGTAAAATTGATAATAAACACGCTCAATTTCGTCCTTTTCTACATTTTCAAAGCCAATTTCTTTTGCTGTATAATAAGATATCACTTCCCTAAACGAAGAAAAATATTCAAGCCCCACAACTTGCACTTTAAGGTTTTCATTCAACGCTGGCTCTTTTTTAAAGTTGATATAGTCTCCAACTTTAATCAATTTTCGTTTTTCATCATTGAGCCTAATTTCATAAATTTTCTCTCCCTTTTTAATTTTTTCAAAAAAAGGTGATTTTAGTTTCATTTCGTGATTCATATCTTCCATTTTTATCTATTCTCAAAAGTTAATTTTATCCTTTTATGTAAGAAAAAAAGCCCCTAGTAGGGACTTCTTATTGGGTTGGCGGAGAAGGCGAGATTCGAACTCGCGCACGCTGTTACACGCCTAATCCCTTAGCAGGGGATCCCCTTGGGCCTCTTGGGTACTTCTCCACTATTTTTGCTTTATGAGGGCTTTGCCGAAATCTGAAAGTGCGAAAGTTTGAAATATTTAAAAAAAAATCGTTTTATAATTTATTAAAAAGAAAAGGATATTTTTGTTGCACTTTACTTGACACGAGGCAAGCCTTATCATAAAACAAGAAGATTTTAACAAAAAAAATCAGCTTTGTCAACTACTTATAAACCTATATTTTAAATTTTTATTTTTTTGTATATTTTTATTTATGCAAGTCTAAAAAGCTTATTTGTTCCTTTATTATGTTTTAAAAAGCACTTTTTATTTCACTCTATAATTTTTTAATTTCCAACTTTATTATATAGCGTTTTTTTAATATGCTTTTTGTATCCTTTCATTACAAAATTACTTTACCACATAAAAAATATCGGCGATAAACCGATATTTTTCCTAGATGAAATTTTGACTAATTGTTTTGATTTTACATCTAGTCCTCTTTCATATAGTAACTGCCAGAATGTTGAGTCGCTGGAAATCTTTGCCCTTTTTGAAGGTAGCAACATCCGCCATTGTGGCCGTTAGCGTCAAAAGCACAGTAGTTGCCACTTTCTGGAGCGACTTCACCAGGTCTAAAAGACTTACTCATTTTATGCCCTCCTTGAATGTATTTTTTGTAAAGGTTGATAAAATATACATTATTTTTAATAAAATTTTTTGTCATACTCTCTATAGCTTTCTGTGCCGTATTTTTATCAAAAGTTAAAACAAATCATTTTCTATTTTAGTAAAACCAAAGGCTATCTATTATTATTATCATTATAAATGCGCTATCAAAAATTTTAAACCGCATAAATTTTACTTTCTAAAATTTGTTTTGTAAAAGTATAGAAATTTGATAAACTACTTCTAAGGGAGAAAACTTATGAAAAAACAAAACATTATTGTTGCCGTTGTCGGACTTTGTGGCGCAGGAAAAAGCGAAGCAACGCAAATTTTTATCAAAAATGGATATGAAAGAGTGTACTTTGGAGACGCGACATTTGAAGAACTTAAAAGGCAAAACTTGCCTATTACACCCGAAAACGAGCGCAAAATTCGCGAAGAACTCCGCGCAAAAGGCGATATGGCAATTTATGCTAAGTTGTCGGAAAGAAAAATAAGAGACTTTTTTGAGGCTGGCAAAAATGTCGTCATTGAGAGTATGTATTCGTGGAGCGAATACAAGTATATAAAAGAAATTTATGGCGACAATTTTAAAGTTCTTGCAATTGTCGTTGACAAAGATAAGCGCGTCGAAAGATTAAAAAATCGTCCTTTTAGACCGCTAAAAGCTGAAGAAGTTTTAAAACGCGATTACACTGAAATTGAAAACATCGAAAAAGGCGGTCCAATTGCTATTGCCGACCACTTTATAATCAACAACGGCGAATTAAAAGATTTGGATAGAGACTTACAAAAGTACATTGATAGTTTGAAAAAATAAGGGAAATAAAATGGAACAAATAGAAAAAAAATGTTTTGATAGCGAAATTTACATCAAGAAACAACGCGAACTCATAAATGCAAGGATGAAAGAGTTTGGTGACAAGTTGTATATGGAGTTTGGGGGCAAACTTTTTGACGATTTGCACGCGTCAAGAGTGCTACCTGGGTTTGACCCAAATGTTCAAATTAGGCTACTAGATAGTTACAAAGACGACTGCGAAATTATTTTTGTTATCAGCGCAAAAGACATTGAAAAGAACAAAATTCGTGCCGATTTTGGCATAACTTACGATATGGAAGTGTTACGCCTTATTGAAAAGTTGCGCCACCGCGGTCTATATGTTAGCGCAATTGTCATTACCCTTTATGAAGGCGAACAAAGCGCGCAAAATTTCCGCGCAAAACTAGAAAATATGGGCGAACGAGTGTTTTATCATTACTTCACAAAAGGCTACCCTACCGACGTTGAAACAATCGTCAGCGAAGCGGGATATGGAAGAAATCCTTACATTGAAACGACAAAAAAATTGGTCGCGATTACAGCCCCTGGACCTGGAAGCGGAAAACTTGCAACTTGTTTGTCCCAACTCTATCACGAGTACAAGCGTGGCAAAAAAGCGGGATACGCAAAGTTTGAAAAGTTCCCCGTTTGGAACTTGCCACTAAAACATCCTATAAATGTTGCCTACGAGTCGGCAACGGCGGATCTTGGCGACAAAAATGTCATTGACTCCTACCACTACGAAGCCTACCACGAAATAGCGGTCAGTTACAATAGAGACTTAGAAGCCTACCCTGTTGTTAGAAATATTTTGCAAAAAATCACTGGAAAAGACATATATAAGTCTCCAACTGATATGGGCATAAACACAATCGCAAGTTGTATAACAGACGACGCACTTGCACAATATAGCGCAAAACAAGAAATAATTAGGCGTTATCTCCGCGCAAAAGTGGACGCAAAAAAGAACAACACAAATAAGCGCGTTGTTGAGACTATTCGCCTACTTATGAACGAACTTAACATCACCATCCACGATAGACCTTGCGTAAAACCTGCCGAAGAAAAATTTATGAAGTCGCACGCACCAGCAATGGCTATTGAACTTTTAGACGGACGAATTGTGACGGGAAGAAAAACCGAGCTTCTCTCAGCCCCAGCAAGCGCAATTTTGAACGCGCTTAAAGCGATTTCAAACATCGACGACTCAATAGATTTGATTCAAAAGGAAGTTTTAGAGCCAATTGTCGACCTAAGACACAACATTTTTAAACAAGACAACACCAATTTGACATTAAAAGAAACACTTGTCGCGCTTTGCATTTCAGCAAATTTCAACAAAAACGCAAAAATTGCATATGACAACTTAAAATATTTACGTGGTTGCAACGCCCACTCAACACACATTTTGACACCAAATAACGAAGAAAACTTACGTAACCTTGGGCTAAATCTTACTTGTGGCGACCGCTTTTTGGTCGGAAATTTGTTCGATATGTAGTTGAAATATCAAAAAAAATTGTAAGCATATTTTCTAATTTTTGTTTTTTTGCATAAAAGTTTGAGAAAAGATACAACAAAAACTTGTTGTATCTTTTTTACATAATCAAAAAATTTTTAACATAAAAAAGCACCTTCTTTACAAGGCAATAAAACAATACGAAACTTAATAGATGAAAATTTTTATTTATCTACAAATAAAACAATTTTTTTGCTAAATAAAAGAGTCTTAAAAAGAAGAAAAAAAACATAAAAATAAATTATGAAAAGCGTAGCAAAAAAAATCGCCCAATATGGCAAGCTTCTTTTACTTTTTGTCTTGTCTATTGGAGCGGTTGTTGGGTTATATTACTTTTTAAAAAATACGGGCATTATAGGAAAATTCAACAATGTTCAAGAACTTCAAGCACTTATTGCGTCCGCGGGATTCTGGTCAATTCTCGTATTTTTCTTGTTACAATTTTTGCAAGTCACAGTTATCCCTTTGCCTTCGAGCGTCACAACCGTCGTTGGCGTTCTTCTTTTTGGGCCTTATATCGCCTTTTTTATAAGTTTAATTGCAATTCTTTTAGGCTCTATAACCGCATATTTTTTGGGACGCATCGTAGGGCTAAAACTTCTTCTTTGGGCGGTTGGAAAAGAGCAAACCGCCGAAGTCCAGAAACTTTTTAAAAAGGGGAAAGTGATGTTTTTTCTTATGATGCTCTTCCCCTTTTTCCCAGACGACCTACTTTGCGCGTTCGCGGGAGTTGCCGAAATGGACTTTAAATATTTCTTAATAACAAACATAATAACCCGCACGATTGGGCTTTTTTGTCTATGCTTTTTGTCAAATTTTGCCCTTTTTAAGTTCTTTGTCTAAATCTCTCGGCGGGCTTCAATGGCTTTTGATAATGTCACTTCGTCGGCATAGTCAATGTCGCTACCAAGTGACAGCCCTTGCGCGAGTCTCGTAACCTTTATGTTAAGCGGTTTTAAAATCTTAGAAATATACATTGCGGTTGCTTCCCCTTCAACGCTTGGGTTTGTTGCGACGACAACTTCCGAAATATCTTCTTGGTTTACGCGCATTAAAAGTTCTTTCAACCTAATATCATCAGGTCCTTTGCCCGCAAGCGGACTAATACACCCATTTAGAACATGATAAAGGCAGTCAAAATTTTTGACTTTTTCGATACTCGCGATGTCTTTTGGTTCTTCAACAACACAAATAATTTTGCTGTGTCGCGATAAACAAATATTGCAAAGTTCCCCTTCGGAAAACCCGCCACAGCGGGAACAAAACCTAATTTTTTCTTTTGCACTCACCACTGTTTTTGCAAAATCTTCCACTTTTTCCTTGTCAAGATCCAAAATTCTGTACGCATATCTTTGAGCGGTTTTGTATCCCACTCCCGGCAAAATCATAAAACTGCCAATCAATTTTTCTAACTCTTTTTCTTCCATAATTATATTATACCACTTTTTATATTTTAAGGCAAATTGTCACTAATACTCCAAACTATTAGGGTCAAGCAAAAAATCTTTTATCCCAATCATAAGATAGCCATTTTCGTCGTGACGAGGTTTTATGCTTCTTCCGACAACAATAATTTTTTTAAACGAGTCATTTATTTTTTTAAAAGATTGAATTTGTTGCTCTTTTTTGTCGTCATTTGGAATATCAAAAGCTGATTGAATGTAATATCTTTTACTTCCCTTATTTGCAACAAAATCGACTTCAAGTTGCTTTCTTTCGACCTTTCCGCTTTCACTTTGCCCCCTAGACTCCACAATCCCAACATCAACATTAAAGCCACGGTACCTAAGTTCATTATAAATAACATTTTCCATAATATGCGTGTTCTCAATTTGTCTAAAATTTAATCTCGCGTTTCTTAGTCCCACATCTTCAAAATAAACCTTATAAGGTGAAGCAATATAGTGTCTACCCTTTACATCGTAGCGGTCAACCTTTTTTATAATAAAAGCTTCTTGCATATAATCCAAATAATTGTCAATTGTCGACGGACTTATGCTTGCATTTTTAATAGACTTAAAAGTATTTGCAAGTTTTGCTGGGCTAATCAATGTCGACATTCCAGACGCAACTATGTCAAGGACTTCGCCAATATTTTTATCATTTTTCAAATTGTAGCGTGCGACTATATCTTTTAAATAAACATTCTCAATTTGAGTTTGCAAATAATTAGCCTTTTGCTCGTCATCTTTCATTTGTGCAACCGCTGGCAATCCGCCATAAACCATATACTCATCAAGAGCATACTCTTTGTCGTCTCCCTTTGTGGCATAAAACTCGGAAAAAGAAAGGGGCAAAATATGAATTTCATCACCGCGACCTTCAAACTCAGTCAAGATGTCATGCGACAAAAATTTTGAGTTACTACCCGTCACATAGATATCAAGATTGGTCTTTCTCAAATATCCGTTAAGAATAGTCTCGAAGCAATCTAAATTTTGCACTTCGTCTAGTAGCAAATAATACATCTTACCGTCCCTTATTTGTGTCGAAATATATTCCACAAATTTTTTAGGATTAACTTTTAAATTCGACTTTTTAAGAGCAGTCAAATCTTCATCTATTTTTAGTAAATCCTCCGCCGAGTCAAACGCAAACCTTATAATATGCTCTTTGTCGACATTTGTACTTAAAAGATAATTGTAAAAAATGTTGTTTAAAAGATATGACTTGCCACAACGCCTTATTCCAGTTATGACTTTTACAAAGCCATTGTGAAGCCTTAGTTTTAACATATCCAAATATTTATTTCTTGATATTTCCATTTTTACCCCTTTCCCCTTTTATTTTGGCATATCATTCAGTAAAAAACTAATGATTATATAGAATAAAAGATATCATATCTCATTTTTGTGGCATTTCTGCCACTTTTATTAAGTACGATTATATCATATGTATTTACTTTTGACAACAAATTATTATAAATATTAAAAAATTACCATATTTCATTTTTGTGGCATTTCTGCCACTTTTTTAAATAGGTCGCAAAAATGAAATTAAAAGGCTATAAATATTGCACAAAAAAAGTACCAAGTTTTACCTTGATACTTTTTTGTGTAATTTGCTGTTAAGTAATACCATAAAGAAATATTATTAACTCCAATTATCCCAATTAGCAGACTTCCAATCGTGATAGGTATCTGTACACCATTGGAACCAATACCATCTAGTATTTGTATATGGTCCGCCGACCATAAATCTTCCATTTGTGTCTTGCCCTGAAATCGCATTTCCCGCATCTACGACCTTAACTTCTATATTCGTTTCTTTGGAGTAAGGATAATCTTTCAAATTTCCACATTTAGTTGATCCAAAAGGTCTATACAGTGTTCTATCACAATGGTAGTTACCACCGCCTGTATAATGATTATTTGCCCAATATCTTAAGTAAGCCGTTTCATAATTGTTAATGTAATATCCATAATCAATAAACGCAAGTTTGCTTGTGTCTAGCTTAAAGGCTTCCTTAGGAGCAAATATCATATCCGTTCGAACATTTCCGCTACTAAACCAACTAGCATTAAATGTCCCATTATAGTAGTATCCAACTGAACGATAATTTCTTCCGCCCACAGATTGTGTATTAGCGTTTTCTATCGTTCCACTAAAATAAGCAAGCGTACCATTATTTTGATACAAGTCTGTGATAAGTGAGTAGTGAGTTGACTTACTATGAATTGTATATGCTGAATTAGCTCCCGTTCTCTTATTGTTCTTTATGGAACTACTATAAAAGATATAAATCTGAACATTATTTGCATACACACCACCAACAGTATAATTTGCTGAGTTTTCGTACACAGAAGTGTACTTACCCATTACAAATTTTCCGCCTTGTATATACACACCACCCGCACTTCCTATTGCGGTGTTGCTGAAAACATTAGATTCAATTCTTACCGCACTTGAATCTGCAAATACGCCCGCACCATTTTTACTTCTATTATTATAAAGGTATGCCGAAATGGTTATTGTAGCGCTCGTACCATACACGCCACCACCGTTGCCTTTATCATCTGTATGGTTGCTATAAATTTGTCCGCTTGACACATATGTTCCACCCGTTACATACACTCCGCCACCGTTTCTTGACGCTTTATTACCCGAAACGACTTGTTTTGTTGTGACATTTCCGCCTGAGACATAGATACCAGCGCCATCTGTTGCAGTGTTGTTTTGAACAATAAGTTGAGTCGTGATTGTAGAGACATCTTTAAAGTACACGCCACCACCGCTTGTTGCATTGTTGTTCGTAACTTTAATGTTGTTCTTTGGAGAGGATGTAGTTGTATAGATACCACCACCATTTGTTGCATAGTTATGGCAAACGACACCACTTTCACTGCCAGTTACTTCTCCGCCTTCAACAAATATACCGCCACCATTTCCTCCTGCATAGTTATGGCAAACCGTTGCCCCAGTCCTTGACATATCGAATGTTCCACCGCTGACATATACACCGCCACCGTTTGTCGCTTTGTTTGCATAATCATCTATTGTCGCGCAACTCTCTGATTTTGAACCAATCACAGCGTTTTCCAATAGCGTTGTTTTTCCGCCAAGAACCGCGACACCACCGCCGTTATTTGCTGTATTTTTGCCATTGATAACAGTATCTTTACTAATTGTTGTTTCACCCTTGCTTGCGATAGCTCCGCCATTGCTACTCGCGTTATTTGCAGTCAAAGTAATCGTGCCGTCTAATTTCGCAGTTGCGCCACTATCAACATAAATCGCGCCACCGTTTGATGCTTTAAGCCCACTGATATTAACTGTTTTCAACAATGTCAATGTTCCACTGCCGACATAAATACCGCCACCGTTGTTTGCAAGATTGACATCTTTTCCACCTTTTGCAATTGTAAGGACTGAGTTTAATGTTACAGTAGCTTTGTTGCCGATATAAATACCACCGCCGTTGCCACCCGTTGAATTTCCTGAGAGTGAGAATTGAACATCACCCGCGATGAAATCGCTATCAAAGTATATACCGCCACCACCGCTTGAAGCGTAATTGTCTTTTATTTCAACAAGAGAATTTGAACTTGCGCCATCACTACTCTTGCCTACCAATTTTCCGCCTTGATAGTACAATCCGCCACCATAAGTTGCAGTATTTTTTAGAAGATCCGCGTTAAGCGTAACCTTTGTTGCGTTTTGTTCTGGTGTTTTTTCACTTATTCCAGCCATTGCAATACCGCCACCATTGCTTGCTTGATTATCTGTAATCGAGCCTTCGACGATTAAATCACCCGAATTTATGAAAATTCCGCCACCATACGACATATCAGTACTTGTTGACTTGTTTTTTGAAATTGTCGCTTTTTCATCAATAGTCACCGTACCATTTGCGATGTACATTCCAGAACCCGACACTGCGTCGTTGTACTGAATAACTCCTGAAATGGTCGTTGTTCCGCTATCAACATAAACACCACCGCCTTTTGATGCTTTGTTTGAAGCGTTTTCAACACCAATATAAGTCCCTTCATTGTTTCCTAGTGAGAATGCCCCCGACGAATACACACCACCGCCGTTTGTCGCACTGTTATTCTTTATCGCAACGCCTTCTGCGATTGTAAGCGTGCCAGCGTTATAAATACCGCCACCGTTTGTTGCTTTGTTGCCCGAAATGACCATATTTTTCAAAGTCACATTCGCGCTTGTTCCGACATAGACCGCACCACCATTCGTTGCATTTGTGCCAGCCCCGCCGTCAATCTCAAATCCATTAAGTTCGACCGTCCCTGCTACAACGCATATTGTGCCACCACAGCCTTCGATTCCCGTAGTAGATCCCGTTGGTTTAGATGTCTTGTTTGAAGTCAAAGTGTTAAGTTGCAATGTCATAGTTTTCGCGCTATTTGATGCCAAGTACAATCCGCCACCATTTTTAGCTTCGTTATCATCCAATTTCAAATTCCTAATTACAGGTGAAATCGCTTTAACATACGACTCTACCACTTCAATTTTTGCATCTTGATTTGAGTAGTTGTAATAAATCGCACCACCATTTAGCCCCGCGACATTACCAGTAAGAGTGGTAGCTTCAGCAACCTTATTAGGAGTAAGCAACACACTAGTTTTATTTAAATAAACACCGCCGCCATCAAATATTGCCTTGTTCCCTTGAATACTAGCACCATTAAGATTAACAAAACCTTGTTCGACATAAATACCACCGCCATATTCTGAAGCAATGTTAGATTTTATTGTCACCTTGCTAGACAAGATATTTTCTCTTACATCTTCAATTTCATTTACCGTTTTCTTATCGTCAATTCCAGTAGCATACCCTTTCAAATAAATTCCACCACCAAGCGAAGCATTTGCATTGCTCAACTCTCCCGAACCTTCAATAGAAAGGCTACCAGGTGTCCCATATCGAAGAGGAAGAATACCATCAACGTACATTCCACCGCCATTTCCGCTTGCTTTGTTGTTTTTCAAAACAATTTCGTAAGAAAGTTTTAGAATATATAATTGATTGCCATCCGTTTTACCTTCAAAACCAGAGAATTTTGTTAAATTACCTTCTTCAATAGAGTACCAAATTCCGCCACCATTTTGAGTCGCCGTGTTAGAACTTAATTCAAACATTTTGTTCTCATTGTCTAGAATAACCTTAGGATTTAGTGATGTTTTATAAATTGCAATACCGCCACCATTTTGGGCTTTGTTATTTCTTAACTTACCTTTAATTTTGATATCGGCACCACCAGTTATATAAACAGCACCACCTTTTTCGGTCGCTTCGTTCTTTTCGAACACACAATTTTGGTCAATTTCAACAATTCCGCCACTCGCTGAAATCGCACCACCATTTGTCGCTTTGTTATACGCAAATGTTACACCATTAAGTGTAAGTTGTACATTCACGCCTTCCACATTGATAGCACCACCAGAATTGTTCCTATATGAATTTTTAATGCTTGAATTCTCAATCGTTAGTACTGTGTCGCCTGTAAGTCCGATTGAACTATTTATGTCTGAAGAAGTTTCTTGTGAAGACCTAATCGTTATGTTTTTAAATGTATTCGTTTTCGATTGAGTCTCCATTGCTATCATATACTTGTCTTCTTTCTGTGTACTACAGCTATCTACAAACTCAACATTTGTCATATTTAAAGCCGTATCATTGCTTGCGCTAATCAATGATTCAGAGCCTTTAAGGTTCTCAATTATGACATCTTTAATGTTAACAGTCCCGCAACCAAGAGATATTAGAGGTGCCACTGCCGCTTTAGAAGAAGTAAACTTAATATTTTTAATCGTCAAATTTGGAATAAGTCCAACGCTTCCTTCCGACAAACTAAACATTGCCCCAGAAGTTGATTCTGAATTAAATTCTACTTCTCTCTTGGTATCGCTTGGGCCAACTTTACGATCACTTTCGTAGTAGTAACCCGATTCAAGAGAAATCGTCCCCTTGTATTCAAGTGCGCTCAAGCCTTTTTCAAACACATACTTGTCATCAAGCAAATAAATGATTTGAGGATCAACTCCTTTGTTCGCAGCCCCAGTTGCTGCCTTAAAAGCGTTTTGCAAATTTGAATAATATTTAGTAAGGCTATTTGCTCCTACTGTGTACACTCTTGCAACAGAGCGTCTACCAGTAATAATGTATTGGTTGTTGTCGTCTATAACCAAAACAAATTCATTGTCATCAGTTCCCTTGCCTTCAAAAATCTCAGGATTTTTTAGGTCATCACTAGTAACATAAGAAGCAAATTTTGCAATAACTATGTTTTCAATTTCCTTTTTCTTTCCACTCTCATCTTCTATTGAAGCTGGCGAATCAATTTCGAAAGGAATTGAACTTAAATTATCATTGCAACCCGCGACAACCAAGAACGCATAATCCATTATCAAATCCGAAGTGCTTTCATCTTCGCTTTTAGTTTGTGTTGTCTTATATTGAGCTAGATAGAAAGCATCTTTAATTATAAGCGAATCAGAAAGTTTAGGATCTTGATTGCCGTTTTCGTTTCTCCCGTTCAATATAACCTTATTAGATTTTGTGACATAAATACCATTGCCTTTTTCGGTCGCTTTATTTCCTTGAATTGTAACTGCGGCAATATTTATTGACGCTTTTGAATCTTCTTTTAAGGACTCCTCTGCTACTTCTGTTGGGCTTTGAATGAACATTGCGCCACCATTTTTGGCTTCATTTGAAGAAATCGTTGCAGTGTAAATAGAACCTTTTTCTTCCCTTGGATAATCTATTGTCACTCCAGTGTAATAATCAACAAAGAATGCACCGCCTCTCTCACCTGCGACATTATAAGCAATTGTAAGGCTCTTTAAAATGATATTCCCATCTTCATCCACAGGAGTATGTTTTATATTAAGTTGACAACTTTCAAGATAGAAAGCCCCACCATCTTTCTTTGCAGAATTTTTATTGGTTAAATCACCAAATGTTCCACCATAAAGATTAAGCGTTGCATCAGATGCAAAAATTATTCCACCATTTACCGCATTATTTCCACCAAAATTACCACCATTTATAGCAACCTCTGTCAAATTACTCGTCTTGCTATCAGCAGTAGTATCTACCTCGCCTTTGACATAAAGGAAACCACCATTTTCGATTGCCGAATTACCTGTGAAATAACCACCTGTAATGTTAACTGTTTTTTCATTTCCGCAACCAACCGTATAAATCGCGCCACCACACGCGGACTCGTTGTCGCTAAAATATGAGTTGCCAGAAATGTCAAGTTTTGCATTTCTAGCTGTAGCCCCTTCATCTGTCCCGCTACTATAAATTATAAACGCATTTAAGATAGCACCGCCAGCTTTAGGAGTATTGTTTCCAGTAAATGTTCCACCTTTTACAATAACTTCAGAGCCAAGATTGAAAATTGCACCACCGCCTACTGCGTCTGAGCTTATGCCAATATCCGCTTTGTCGAGTGCTCCTGTCGCAGTATTATTTGCAAATCGACCGCCACTGACAGTAAGAATTTGTTTAGGTTCAAGATAGATAGCACCACCAAGTCCCGCCGTATTTCTTGAAATTGTTCCACTTTCAATTGTTACTGTTTTAGCTACCTCACTTGCAACTTGGTCATTTATTCTTGAATAAATTGCGCCACCGCTTCCAGTTGTAGTATTGCCACTTAAAGTAGCACCGCTTATAGTCAAAATACCATTATTGTTCACAACCGCGCCATTTACATCGGTTACTTCATCTACAAACTTTGACCCGCTTCCGAGAGTAAGTGTTCCATTGTTTTGAATAAAGCCACCAGCGTCTTTGTCCTTTCCAACAAATATAATAGACGCGTTATTAACAACAGAATAGAAAATAGATTTTCCTTCGTCATCAACTGCTCCTTCGCAGTTGTATAGGTCTTCTGCGTCGAGTGCTGGATTACGCCCAATGTACAATGTCGTGCCGTTTTGAATTTCAAGCATTCTTCCACCTGGGAATTTTGTGCTTCTATTTATTCTAAATTCAGAATCACACGCCGTAAGTGTAAGAGTCTTTTCTACTTCTTTTTCTTCTCCTGAAGGGTCATATTCCTTTGTTTTCTTCAATGTAATTGTTGAATCAATATAGTAGTCCGCTTCTTGTTCGGATGTAAATTTTGCGAGAAGTAAACTCCCCGACTTAGCCTTATCAAAGGCTTCTTGAAGATCTTTATATGCAGAAACAACAGTCTTTGTCTTATTACCAGCCATGTCTTCTACCATTCTAATCTCTCTAAAAATTTGGTTGCCGAGAGATAAGTAGTTGTTGTTGCCTGTTGAAGAAATGTTGCCTTCAAGTAGGAAGCCAGAACTAATGCTGACCTTAAACATATTTTTGACCTTTTCTAAGTTGTCGCTAACAATAAATCTTACAACATTGTCGCCTTCCTTGTGGCTTGAACTGACGCTAATTTTGACAGCACTTTCGAATGTCAAAATTTGTTCAGGTCTAAACGCTTCGCCGTCTGCAAGAGTTAGCGAGCACTCGACGACCGCGACAAACGACCTATTGCTCCTTATGTCAAAGCCGTCACTAATGTTCATTTTTACATTCGCGCCCGTAGATGTTCTAAGAACAAATCCGCAAGTAACATTGTCTAAAACATTTGAGTAGAAACTTTGACCATTGCTCTTAGCCGTCATAGTTGCGTTAAGCGAAATACCTTTAAGTTTTAGGATTTCGTCACTATTTGAAATAGTTGCACCGTCCGTCAAAACGATAAGTCCGCCACCTTGGTAAATCTCAGAACCATAACCCGCTCCCGCGACATTATCTGTAATCGTCGAAGAATTAAGGTCAATCTTTGCGCCACTGACAAACAATCCACCACCGACAGAAGTTGCAATGTTGTTACTTAATATAACGCCCGTCGCGTTTATTCTATGGCTCTTTTCGCCATAAACATACAATCCACCGCCGTTTTTGGCTTCGTTATAGGAAATCTTAATTCCCGCTCCAAGATTTAGCGTTCCTTTGCAGAAGTAAATTCCGCCACCGCCGTTTGTCGCTTTGTTCCCAAGTTTGTCAGTCCCGTTTATTCCACCAATTTGCGTCTTTGAACCTGAAATTGTGGTGATGTTACTTGACGCGACATATAGTCCAGCGCCGTTTTCGTTTGCAGTGTTACTTTGAATTAAAACATTGTTCAAAATTGTAAGTTTGCCCGTACCAGTAGTTGCAATACCGCCACCATTTTGTGCTGAACCGCCATTAATTGTTACTGCATTTTCTTCTTCGCTACCAATAGACAATGCACCAGTTGAAAGGAAGATATTTCCGCCGAATTCCGTTGACGAGTTATCACTAAATGTCACTTTTGATAAAATTTTACTTGTGTCGTCAGCAGACGAAATATCACTTCGTCCCGCAAAATACAATCCGCCACCATTTCCCGTTGCAATGTTGCCTAAAATGTTGATGTTTCTAAGTTCAATTCTTGCCCTTTCAGAGACATAAATTCCCGCGCCGTCTTTTGCTCTGTTGCTTTCTATATTCGTAGGGTTGCCAGTTGTGCTTATATCGTTTCCTGTCACAAATTTGCCGTTTGCGACATAAATTCCGCCACCACTTTCGCTTGATTTGTTGTTTGAAATTGTTGCCGAATTGATAACGAGTTGCCCTGTCCCTTCAATAGACGATGTTTGACCTTCAAAGTAGATTCCACCACCCATTTTTGTAGCCTTATTGTTTGAAATGTTAACTACCGAAATGTCGCATCCGCCTTCCGAACTAATGTAAATAGCGCCACCGTTTGTTGCTTCGTTGTTTCTAATTACATTTGTGCTTTCATCTCCATTTCTTCCCTTTATTTCAAGTAGGCCAGCGTGGAGATAAATCGCACCGCCATTCAAAGTTGCCGTGTTATGGTGAATGCTTTGAAGTTCGTCTATATCTGTTGCGCTACTAGAAATATATTGTCCGCCAGTGTTTCTAATCTCGGCTTTGCCTTTATAGACATAGACCGCACCACCATTGTTTGCTTTGTTGTTTCTTAAAACACCACCGTCAACGATAAATGCACCACTTCCAACATACACAGCACCGCCGTTTGATGGGTCGATAACTTTGCTCTTTGTAATGCCGTCAGTTGGGTCAACAACATAGAATGATTCTGTATAAACGGCTTCATTGTTTTCAATAAACGCAAGGTCGTTTAACGCAACCATTCCGTCCTTTTTCTCGTCATATGTAACAATTGTATCACCGCCCACATAAATGAGTGCCGTGCCGTTATTGTCACCTATGATGTGGAGTTCTTCGAACATAGGAGTACTCGTTCCTTTAATCTCGCCATAGTCAATCTTATCAACATCATCGTTATATGAGTGTCTAAGCTCTGCATTCGCGTTAAATTCAAGTTTTCCATAGACAATGAAAATGAATTGCTTATAGTCGCTCGCTCTACTTATTGTGTAAGGTGTCGCATCATCCGCTTCCTTATCTTTTGATGTCAAAATGACAACGTGTTTGCCACGTGGAACGACAACAACATTTTCTTCGCCAATAACTTGGTTTGCTGTAAGTTGCAAAATAGTTGGTCTTTCAGCGTCATATGGAGAAGCGTTGACCGCATCTTTTAGATTTGCATATGCGTTACCATTATTGTCAACGACCATTGCACCCGTCGCATAAACATCAGCTTTCCTTTGAGTAAAGACAGTGTTTTGAGCGTAGAATTTCGAGAAATCGCAAGAATCTTCGTCATCATATTGCGCGACAAGAGTTTCTTCGCCCACCGTTGCTCTAAATTCAAGTGAAAGTCTAAGTTTGTATCTATCCGTGTCATTCTTTTGCACTTGCGTAGCCTTATCTAGAATAAACAAGACCGCGTCTTTTTTCATATAGATAACATTCTTAATTGCACTCTTATTTGAAATATTAAGGACTTTATATCCGCTTGAATTAAGAACAATTCCCGCAAATTCACTTGTCGAATCGGTGTTGACTTTATTAAGTTCAAGTTCAACATCTCTCACATAAACTTTCGCCGAATTATCAATAAATAGTGCGCCACCATAACCTTTTTCCGCCTTATTTACGATATTTTCCGTAATTATTGCACTTTGCAAGTCAAGCGAAGAATTCGTGTAAATCGCCGAACCTTGATTACCCGCTTTGTTGCCCTTAATTATTGTAGAGTTGTTAATCCTTACATCAACTTCCGCCTTAATTTGCGCAGTCACGAAAATCGCGCCACCCGCGTTTGTTGCGGAGTTGTTTATAATGTTAACAAGTTTATCTTCCTTATTTTTCTCGCCAACATTTACAGTGTTAATGCTTCTTGTAACAAATGAGCCGTTGTCAATGTATACAGCGCCACCATTTGTCGCCGAATTGTTTTCCAAAACGACATTTCTGTCTTTTTGTGCTAGAAGAACAACATTCCCGCCTGAGACATAAATTGCACCGCCGTAGTTCGCGTCGTTATTTAATAATTTCGTTGGAGTGTCACCGCTACGAAGGGTCACTTTTCCGCCGTAAGTTGCAATTGCGCCACCTTCGCTTGTCGCAGTGTTTTGAAGAAGAACACTAGACGAAATGTCAAGCGTGCCGTTTTTAATGTAAATCGCGCCACCGCTTGTTGCCTCATTTAAGGTTATTGGAGAATGCAAATTCTTAATCGTAACCTTGCCGTCCGCGACATAAATTGCACCACCACGCCCAGCAATGTTGCCTAAGATATTCGCTTTGTTCTTAATAACAAATTCGCCTTTTTCGACATAGATTGCACCGCCTAAATATGCACCCATTCCAGTTGGTTTGTCCATATTTTCAGCGACTCTATTGCCGTAACCTATCGTTCCTGCTTCAATGTATGACACTTTGCCAGGCAAAGTCCAAGATGAAGAATAATAAATGTTTGCGCCGTTATTTGCTGAGTTGTAAGTGATAACCGCTTTTTCGTCTCTCACTCTCAAAACTGCGTTTGAGCCAACATAAATTCCGCCACCGTTTGTCGCTTTATTTCCTAAATTACTTCCGCCGATTGTCGCGTCGTCAATAAAAGCAATGCCGTTACTAATATATATAGCACCACCATTCACCGCTTGGTTAGACGAAAGTTGCGAGCCACCCGCGACTTTCACCATCCCGTTTGCGACAAAGATTCCCCCGCCATAAGTCGCACTGCTTGTCAAACTAAGAATGTTTTTAGAGAAAGTTGTACTTAAAACTTCATTGCAGTAGGCTTCATCAATACTTGTTGACGACAAATACATCGCACCGCCATAAGTTGCAGTGTTGTTTTCAAACAAACTTTCGCCGTTTACGCCCGACACTTTGACTCTACTATTTCCGCTAGAATAAATCGCGCCACCTTGAATTGCCGAGTTTGAAGTAAAGGTTGAATTTATCAAAACAAGTTCGCTGTCTTGAAGGTTGAAAACACCGCCCTTTCCGCTACTTGAACCACTGCCAATAGCCTTGTTATTTGTAAAGAAAACGCCTTGAACAAGGATCGAACTATAATTTGTAGCCGTCATCACGCCACCATTTGTCGCGACATTTCCCGAGAAGGAAACATTGTTTAGTATGGTCATTGTTCCGCCATTAACATTAAACAAACTTGCAGAGCTGTCACTGCGACCTTCAAAAACAATATCAACAGTCGTGTAAGCGCCCTTATTTTCAATCTCTCCACCAAAGACAAGATTTCTTGATGTTACAACAAAAGCATTGTCGTCAAGAAGCGTGCTTGCGCGTTTAATGGAAATGGACGAGAAGTTAACTCTAAAGCCTGTTGATTTGCCCGCCACAATCGTAACTCTTTTGTCTATAACGACAGTCTTTGTCAAAGTAACATTTGTTCTAATAACAATTATGTCCCCGTCTTGGCTTGCGTCAAGTGCAGACTCAAAGTCGCCAAACAATCCACGAGAAACGAGTTTGTTTGAGAACACTTCAAGCATATCTTCAACAACGATGTTAATATAACCGTCAAGTTTTTCTTCGTTTGCGATAAAGTAGTTTGCGCCAGTTACAATAGTTCCAGCGGTTTTTGTAATGCCTGTGCCGTTTGTAACCGCTTGAAGAGCGTTGTCCGTGTAAACTCGCGCATAAGTCAAACTTGTAAGTCCTTTAAACGCTGTGTTATATTCGCCCGACGCGTCTCTTCCAAGGCTTTCAATTGACCTTGACAAACTGATACCTTTTAGGTTACTTCCTACAAAGGCTCTGTCACCAATTTGAGTTACTTTGTCAAGCGAAATGTATTCTGGAAGATTTTTGTTGTTATAGAAAGCATAATCGCCGATTGCTTCGATTTTGCTTAAATTGATTTCGCCTTTTTCTGTTCCAAAAGTCATTTTTTCGCAATCTTTAAAGGCATTATTTCCAATTTGGACAACTTCGCCCGACGAAATGATGACTTTTGTCAAGTTTTTGCACCCAGCGAATGTTTCGTCTGGGATACTTGTTACATTGCAATCTAAAATAACTTTGCTGACTGGAACATTTGTGCCAAACAAATCTATCAACTTATACACTTTATCGAGTGTGATTGCGGATAAGTTGTTAATGCCAGTTAAAGCGCCATTTGTTAAAGTTACATTTTTCACAATTAAACTTGCAAAAAGCGTATTGTAGAAAGCATTTGGCAAAATTTCTTCAACATTTTCGTCAATTGCCAAAGTTTGATTTTGAGTTGTGTTGGTTGCAAGATATGTGTGGAGTTTGTATGTTCCATTTTCATAAACATACATATTTCCGTCATTGTCAAAGACATATTTGCCGTCTGTGGCAAAGTCAATAACTCTAACATTTGCACCACCAAAAGCACCGTAACCTATAGATATTTCTTGGCTAAGCCCCAACAAGTTTTCAAGATTTGTGAGATTAGCAAACGCCAAATCGTTAATCGTTGTTAGATTTCTCATAGCGCTAAAATCAATCGTCACAAAATTTCTTGAAACAATATCAAGGTCAAAAGTGCCAATTGACACAATAGGTTCGCCAAGAGTCATCACGCCTTCGCGTTTGACACTATAATTTGGAAGGACGATTTCTTTTTCATTTGAAAGCCTATCAAGTCCAAGTTCGCTAAGCCTTAAAATCTTTGTTCCGTCATCACTATACTCAAAATATGCTGGGTTCGTGTAGTAATTCCACACCGCATAAAGTGTAACGTTACCACTAAACGAAACAATATTGTTTTCTTCGTCAAAGTCAGGCTCAGTTGCATTTGGATCTAAACTCCACCCTTTAAGCGTTCCAAATTTGGACGAAGAAAGTGAGAAGTTGCCAACAAGTTCAAGGTTGAACGCGTCAATTGTAACAGAATTTCCTACACTTCCCGAAAGCGCGCCAAGTGACGACAAAATTTGTCCGTCACGATAGACGCTTGCATCGCCGTTATTTAGATTGAAGTTAACATTATATGTTGAATTTGTCACCGCATAAAGATTTATTTCTTCACTTGACAAATCGACAAATTTTGACAATTTTTCTAGTAAATCGACAGTCAAAGTTGTGTCAGTTGCCAAAATTTCAACTGTTGAGGCGTCTTTATGAGTCGAGAAGCCTTTGAAATTAGTTGGCAAATTAAGGTTACCATTCAAACTGACATTTGAAGTGGATAGAAGCGAACTTCCATTATAGAAATTTAATTTGTAACTTGCTGGTACAGTCGAAATTGTTGCATTTACGCTGTCCCCTACAATTGATGTTGGGATTGCGACCTCAATTCTTCCATTTTCGTACGCACCAGTAGTTGAACTTCCTTCAAAGGATATTTGACTTGGTCTATTTCCAACTTGAACATATTTATAAATATCCAAGCTATCAAGTGACAATCTTCCATTTTCGTCCGCAAGAACGATAAAGGAGTCGCCCGAAATAGTCACAACAACTTTATAGTTGACCCAAACTTGATATAAAGTTACCGAATTCGTCTTTTTAGCAAGATTTACGACCGTTTCGCCATCTTTGTACATCGCCACATCGGCATCTTCGTAAATTGACCAGCCCGCAAAATATTGAGTAGTTTTTGTGTTAAGTCCAAGTCTTGGGCTCGATTGTGTTGTGTCAGACTCTTCAAACATTCTTGGAAGAGTTTGCGCTTTATCAAATGTGAAGTTGCCCGCAAAGTAGTTACTACCCATATAGTCTTTTAGGTTGACACTATAATAGTTAGGTCTGAAAATTGCATACAAAGTAACTTCGTCAAGTTTTTCTAGGTTGATAAACTTACTACCGAGCGCATAGACTTCGCTATCTTCGTATGTTGCATCCTTATTTAGTGACCAACCAACTTGCGTATAGCCGTCGACGACATAGAATTTGTCTGCGTCCAAAATAAAGTCGTCGATATAATTGCCTGTTCTACTTTCGATAGTATCTGTTACTGTTTTGCCGTTAGAATCAAATGTTACAGAGAAACTATCTTCTTCCCAATTTGCATAAAGGTCAATGTAAACTGTATCTTCACTAACAAGAGTAATTCCAAATTTATCGTGCAAATTGATAACTCGTTCGCCGTAGTTGAATGTCGTTCCGTCTTTGCTCCAAGAAGCGATATGATAGTTTTGTCTATCAAATGTCGCGTCAAGATAGGCAAAGTCGTCAACCAAAACTTCTACGGTCTTTGTTTCATTAGTGTCAAAGTTGCTGTTAAATCTAATTGTGTATGAGTTTTGCGCCCACATACAGAAGACTATAACATCGTCATTTGGCATTTTAAAACCGTTGCCTTGTTTGTCAAAAGTAATTGAAAGTTGCGACAAACTAAATCCTGCAAGATTATAACCACTTCTATAAAGGTGACTTGCAATTCTAGCAATCGCTTGTTGTCCAAAGGTCGTCGCGCCGTCGTCAATGTTGACTTCCATTGTAATTTGACCTTCGGTCTCATAATATGTGTCAGTGTCAAGTAAACTACCCGTAAATCTTACCTTTTTGTCCGTCTTTGAATCATTAAAATCGATTGTAAGATAGTAGAACTCGCCCGACCAAACGGCTCTCAAAGTCGTTTCTTTATATGGCATAAAGTTAGACCTTAGTTGCTCACTATTTTCGTCAATCCAGTAAAGGAATCTTCTATTTGAGAAACTGACAAGAATATTGTCTAAAATGTTTTTAATCGAAGTATTGTATTTGACTTCAAATTGAAGGTTATTGCCGTCAATTGTGTAATTTTCAGTGCCGTTGTACTCAATATCTCCGCCGTCAGCGTCAAATGTTAATGTGAAATACGCTTGTGCGACAACTATATATTGCCCGTTTGCCTTAACTCTGTACTCGCCTTGCTCGCTCAAAATAAACTTGTCGCAAGTACATTCTAAGTTGCCCGCAAATTTAATAATTGGATAGTACTCTCCAGCAACCGTTGGCTTATTTGTTGGGTTTACCTTTATAACTGGGATGTCATCACTTAAAGCACTTACAACACTTACAAGAGTTTCGCGTCCCGTTGCGTTGCCGTTTTTTATAGTGACAATTGCGTAGATTTCGACATCGCCACTAAGATTTAAGTGACCAAAACCTAAAACATCATAATCAATATATATGTCGCCATTTCCACTTGTGTCCCCAACGCGTCCGCCAGAAAGATTTGCCGTTCCTGAGTTGTCCGCGCTTGCTGAATAGATATATATTTCGCTACCTTTTCCTGTAATAGCAAGTAGGTCGTTTCTTTCAACAACTGCGTCCTCTGAAAGCGAAACTTTGCCCCTAAACACACTAATTCCGCCACCATTTGTTGCTCTATTTTGAGTGATTGTTCCGCCCGTTATTTCAACGACTTGCTTGCTTGGCGAATTTGTTTTATCACCAATACATAATCCACCACCATATTCAAACGCGCGGTTAGATGATATTGTTCCGTTTAGAATGGAAAGAACATTAAACTCTGCACTTGACTCGTTGTTTCCTTCGCAATAAATACCGCCACCAAAGTCCGCTCTGTTACCAGAAATCAACACTTCTTCGCCGTCAATTGCAAATTTTCCGCAATTTTGAGCGAGATATATTCCACCACCAAAACGTTGTGGCATATCTTTTCCAGTAAGTGCTAATATACTGCCATTGTTGTCGGTAATCTTCCCTCCCGACATTCTGCTTCCCGTGCCGTTGCCATTAAAGTAGACGCCCGCGCCTTTTGTAGCAGTGTTATTTGAAATTTGTACGCCGTTTAAAATAAATTCACCAGACGCAACATAAATTCCACCGCCGTTTGTTGCGGAGTTCCTTGAAATCGTCGTGACATCACTTGAAGATGTGATTTTTTCCGACATAGGTTCGCCTATAACAAGTTTTGAACCGCTCGAATAAATACCACCGCCGTTTCCGTCAAGCGCATTAACATTGCCCGTAATTGTCGCGCCTAAGAGATTTAAAACACTCTTGTTTACGATACCCGCTTTATTAGACCTTGTGTTGTTGTTTCTAACAATCAAAGGCTTGTACGCTATAAGTGCTCCGCTTTCAATTTCAACAAGGGACGATGTCGAAATCTTGTTTTCGCCGTCAAATGTCAATGTGAACACATTGTCAACAATAGTAACTGTTGTATCATTTGAGACTTTAAGCATTGTACCAGTAAATCCGCTAGCTCTTGTAAACATAATATTATCCGTCGAAGAAATTGTAATATTTCCCGCTGACGCAATATCGATTGTTTGAGTTAAAGCAATTGAATCTTTTACAAAATACAACTTGTCATTGTGCGTTAACGTCTCAATTTTGCTATAAAGGTTGCTTTCTTCAATATAGTCAATTTGTTGTTTGCTATTTTCAAGTTGTCTTGTGATGTAAGCAACAATTTCAAACCAGTTGCAAGTCAAAGAGACCAAACTCTTATCACTAATGTTGACCGAATACATTGTCGAAGAATCCATTTCTTCTAGAGAAACCGACGCTTTGACGCCCTTATCAGTTACCGTGTCAATGTCAAAATACTTAACCGCGTGATTTTTAAGAGTGAAATCTTGAATAAAGTTGAAAACACTAACAGAGAGTTGATGTTGATAATATTCGTAAACAACTTTTCCGTCAACGATCGCCCTACTATGCGCGCCGTGTAGATATTCTTCCGTTGGATTTTCCCTTGTGACTGGAATTGCATTTGGATCGCCCGCGCTTATCTCAAACTTTACAATATTTGGGTCATATTTTGCAACAAGATAAATATTCCCGTTGCAATCGCCAAGTGCGTCATATTCTTCCTCTCCAAGGAAACTTTGTGACAAATTGAAGGACACACGAGTCTTTGTCGCGTCGTTTACTCCGACATATTTATTTGTTGAATGATAGGTTTTAACGCCGTCCGCCGTCTCATTTTCAAACACGATAAGATAACTCTTAAATGTATAGTATTGTTGATAAAGTGGTTGGAAATATAGCGACCCTGAAATTCTCATCGAACTCTTTGACACGACTTCTGGTGTAAACACAAAATTGCCGTCGTCATCAGTTAAGTCTAAGTTTAATGTTGGATTGTGAATTGCTCCAACTGAATAAATTTTTTCCGTCCATTGCGCCAAAATTGTAATTTCTACAACAGGGATTTGGCTATCCTTTGTATATTCTACAAGATCAGCCTTGAATGTTGGGCTCAAAGTGTAGCCTACTTTCTTGCCTGTTATGCGACCAAGGAAAGACATTCCTTCTGTCTCATCTTTAAACTTATACTCAAAAGTACTGTCATATGTTTCGCCGTCAAGAGTTAACTTACCGCCATTTGGATTAACCCTTATACTTTCCGCCATTTTGACAACTCTAAGCGTGTTTCTATACTTATACCTAATAAATTTTGGAATTCTACTTGCGTTTTGCTTTTCTTCGTCCGCTTTAAGATAACTATCAAGCGACAATTCGGACAAAATTCCGATATTAAAGTCAAGTTCGTGATTGACTGTCGCTTGGCTATCATCACCAAAGTCGACCAAAGTTTTTGCGTTCGCAAAATTGGATTTTACATCAAGTTCGCTTGCCGTTACGCCAAAAACACTGACAATAGTTGGGCTTAGGTGAGTTGAGCCGTAATTAACATTTGAAAGTTTGCTTGAAGAGATGTAGGACGAATATGTCAAATAAACTTTCTTTGCGTACCCCGTTTCGCTCATCGAAAGTTGTCCCGCTTTTTTGGATGTTGTTTCACCAGCAACATAAATTGCACCTTCGACATTGCTTCCACGAAGAATAAGCCTCGCGCCCGAATCAACATATATTGCAACGCCCGTGTCAAGGCTCTTTAAGTTATAATTCTTGCCTTCAAATTCAATAGAGCCGTTGCCTGTTGTAAACATCGCTCCGTTCAAACTGACCGTTCCGCTTGCAATGTAAATTTCGTTGCCGTTACCATTTGCAGTGTTTCCAGCAATGGTCGAAACGGTAAATGTTTGCGTGGAAGAAGTTGTGGTCGCGATATAGAATGCACCACCTTTTCCGCTTTGTGAAGTGTTGTTAAAGATATAAGATTGTTCACTACTTGAAACTTTCGAGAAAAGTAGCAAACTTGCCTTACTTGTCGCAATAGCGCCACCATTTGCGCCTGCGATATTTCGTGCTATATAAACCTTTTGCCCAATAATTATGTTGGAGCCGTCAAGGCTTACCGCACCACCGTCTTTTATCGCTCTATTGTCAATTAGGTGAGCATTAGAAATCGTAAGGACTGAATTATTTTTAAGATAAATCGCACCGCCATAATATGTCTTTGACGCTGGAGCTGGATTGCTTGTGAAGCCGTTTTTGCTAAGAATTGTTGGATTGCCACTTGCATTTAGTGCGTTAATGTCAACTTTACTGCTGTTTATAGCACTAATCGCGCCACCATAAGAGACGCCAACGCGTTGAGAATAGTTGCCACTAAGAGTAGACGATTTAATGTAAGCGTCAGCATTGTCCATATAAATAGCACCGCCAGATACATCAATATCCGAACTCGTCCTATACGCGTAATTTCCCGTAAAAGTTGAAACTTCAATATTTAATGTCACATGGAAACCAGATATCGCACCACCAGTCGCCGAAGCGTTATTTGATACAAAGGACGAATTTCTAACCATGACATTTTGGTTGGCTCTTCTATCCGCTTCTTGTTCAAACCCGCTTGTATTTGCACCAGAGAAAATCGCGCCACCATCGCGAGCGGAGTTTGCATTAAAGGTCATTCCGTCAACGAGAAGTCCCGTTCTAGCATAAATTGCACCACCTTGGACAGTTGCAGTGTTAAGTGTAAACACTGCGTTTGCAAGCGAGCCTTGTCTTTCAAAGTACAACGCACCACCGCTTGTATTTGCCGAGTTACTTGTAAACATTATGGCATTTTCGGTCGCCATTTCGTTATCAAAAGTTAATGCGCCCGTCGATTTTATAAATATCGCGCCACCATTAGTTGCTTGGTTAAAGGAGAATTTCGCTTGCTCAACGATTACGCTTCCTGACATAACATATATAGCACCACCATTTGCACCCGCAACATTGCCTTTTTCAGCGTCGCCAAACATTGTGTTATTTGTAATTCTGACCGTTCCACCGTCCACATAAATTGCACCACCATTGAGCGCTCTATTTGAAAGGAATTTTGAACCTTTAATTACAACATTTGCACCACCAGTTGCGTCGCCAAGAACCGTCATAACGCCACCATTTGCAGATGATAAAGCCCCCGTAAATGTAACCGATTCGCCAAATTCGACATATGAGCCGTTGTTTACAACTATCAAACTTTGTGATTTTGAAGAACCACTAATGACAAAATCCGTTCCCCTTTCGTTTGAACCAAAACTAAATGTTTGTCCGCCATTTGAGAAAATAAACATTGGCATATTTGATGCAAATCTATCAGACATTGAAATTGTCTTGTTTTCTACTGCGTAGAGATTAAGCGCCTTTGTAAATGTTATTGTTTCGGTCAAAACAACATCGTCACAAATGCAAAGAGTTGTCGATTGCATTCTTCCCGTCAAACTTGTTGCGTCAGATTCAATTTCGCTGACCGCTTCATTTAAGGTTGTAAAGTAGAGAGCAAAGGCTGAACTTCCCTCAAAGGAAATTGCGTCTTTAATATACGCGACCGCTTTTTCCCAAACCGCATACAAAACCATTCCGCCAGACGCACTCATTGATAATGTCACAGTATTGCCTGGAACATAGTCTCTCGTTGAGCCGTCTTGACTTAGACTATAATAGGCAAGTGAATAGCCTTCGTTATAGACAAACAAATTTTGAGCGTCTATATTTTCGTCTCTTTCGTACTTTGTAACATACCTATCGGTTGGCAAAACAAAATTGTCACCAACATTCATTGTTCTTGAATAAGTTGTGTTTCTTTCCGTTCCGCTCCCTAAATCATATATTCCGCCGTTTTCTTGAGTCGTATTTAGGTTAAGAACAAGCGACATTTCCACTTTCTTAAAGTAAACATAAATGTAAATCTCGTTAGTTATTGAATCCCACCTATCCGAATTTGCAATAAGTGCTGATTCTGGGTCAACTGTTTCTGTAATTGTACCGTTCTTGACTTGGAAATAGGAGAATTCATAACCATTTGGACGATATTTTGGAAGAAGTTGATAAACATTATTTTGATAAGTAAACAAATAGTTGTTACCGTCAACTGTAATATCACACGACTCGCTTAAAACACCATTTGATAAGATTTCAATGCGTTCTGGAAATACAAGAGAGTTCATTCCGTGAGTGTTCACAAGTCTATATTCGAAATCCTTAGTTGTTCCCGTCGCTCTATCAAAGATAGCATATTCGTGAAGTCTCGACGATGATAAAATGCTAAATTCCTTGTCATAAAGCGTAGTATAACTTAGGCTTTCCAAATCGCTGTTACTTGCCACAGTTTCAACAACCGAGCCGTCAACCACTGAAAGTCTATTATAGTTTTCGCCAACGCCATAGAGATATACAATCTTAATTTGAATTGGTTTCCAAATCGCGTACAAATAGAAATCGTTTTGATAAACAAATCCACTTTCGTTAAAGTCACTAAATTTCTTGAAAACTGGCGAGACTGAATTTATATTGTCATAAATATTTTTCCCGAACCATTCTTCTGGCGCTTTTGAACCAATATCCGCTGAGTAATATGCCCAACCTTCAAATGTGTAACCTGTACGGGTCTTAATTCTATCGTTTGCAGTTGCCTTATCACCACTTGAAACAGGTTCTTCATAGGAAATTGAAATATAATTTGTCGCATCGGAGTTGTCAACTGGACCTGTAATAAGGTCGTCAAAAATAAGTTTATATTTGCTTCTAACAACCGCAATACCTTTCCCTTCTTCAAGGTTATCAACAAGCAAGAATTGCTCCGTTTTGTCCATATAAACGATGTCATCGCTTAGAAGTGTGTGCGTGAAATATTCTTGTTTTGAGAATATAATCAAATATTCTTTAAGTGCCAAAATATCTCCATTAAATTCAAGCCCAATCCTAATGTTTTCATCGGAAGAAACTACATTTGCGTTTCCGTCCGCGTCAATTTCAATTTGCTCAATTGCATACTTATTTGTGAAGTTTAAAGTGTCAATTGTAAGGTTGTAATAAGAATATGTGCCTTGTTCGATGTCTTTTACTTTATTTTCAATATAGAAATATTGACCGCTTCCGATTTGTCCGTTTGCCTTGAAAACAAATTCGCCCGCATTGAAAATTGTACTCTTTTCGTTGTTTTCGTTAAGGTTATTCCCGATTTTAACTTCGCCTAAGTTAATCGTTCCCTTGTTATAAATTGCGGACGCTCTTTCAACCGCCAAATTTTGCATAACTTCGCCAGACTTAAAGTCGATAACTGCATTTAGTCCAATATAAAGCCCAGCACCAATTGTTGCTTTGTTCGCGTCTTTGTATGATACTCTATGCGAAGTAACAACCTTATTGCCGTTACTATCATAGACAAGTTCGCCGTCATCGTTGCGTTTATAAGTATAATCATCCGTTCTGTTTGAAATATAGACATTGTTTAGTTCAATATTCATTGTTACATAAGCGCCGTCTTTAATTTCCGTCACATCTTGTGTGTAAATTCCGCCACCAAGGTAAGCTGTATTAGAATAAATCGAAGAATCTTTTATAATGACCTTTACATCGCCCGATTTTTCAAAATAAATTCCGCCACCTTTAACATTTTCGTCTATCGAACCATTGAACTTGTTGTCATAGACCCTTATATCGTCAAGTTCTATAACACAATCGGTATTTGCGTAATTTTGTCCGCCCGCGTAATATAAGCCAGCGCCGAGTTTTGCTGAGTTGGAGAAAATTTCAACATAATGTGCAATAATCTCAGTTTCAGTTATTGTCCCGCCACCTTCCTTTTCATATGTGGTTGTTACTTCTTCGTCGTAACGAGTGGTTTTAACTGCCATATCTTCGCCGATATAAAGTCCGCCACCTTTATAAGCACTATTGCTGTCAATCTTAGTGTCAATAAATTCAATAGTTCCAACTGCTCCGTTGCCTTCGACAACAATACCACCGCCAATACCGCTATCAGCGTTTGCGATGTTTCCTGTCACGACACAAGTGTCCATCGTGACAAAGCCACCTTTAATATACAGTCCACCACCAGAGAACGCAGTGTTTTGTTGCGCTGTTATGTTTTTGATATTAACAAAATTGCCTACAATCGCAAGATACGCTCCACCGCCAAGCCCCGTTTCACTGCCCGTTTCGCCAAGGGTTGCCGTATTATTTGTAAAGTATGAGTCAAGAATGTTAATAGTCCTTAAACCTTGCGCTGACAAATGCAACGCACCGCCGTTGCCGTACAACGCTTTGTTGCCTTGGAAAACGACGCCCGAAATCGTTTCTTCGTTTGTTATGTTCCCGATTTGATAAATTGCGCCACCAGATGACGCTCTGTTATTTGTGAAAACAGTGCTGTTCGTTGCCCTGTCGCCCGTCAAATTAAACTCCGTTTGTTCAACATAAATTGCACCACCAAAAGCGTTTGCACCAAGGGTTGCAAGTTCTGAATAGCAGTCCGTAAATCTTGTATCTTTAATTGTAAGTGTGCATTTATTTGCATAAACCGCACCACCAGACGACGCAACAGTACCTTTTGTTCCGCATTTTGTAAATGCGCAAGAGTCAATTAAAATTGTGCTTTCTTCTGCATATACGCATCCGCCATAGGCTGGACCGTTTTCACTTGTTACATTCAAATCTTCAAAACTTACACGAGTTAGCGTTGCTTTTGAGCCCGAAGTCACGCGTATTGCTCCGCCATGTGCTAAGGATGTGTTGCTTCTAATCACAACACCCGCGTTTAGTTGTAATTCCCCGATATTTGCAATGGAGAATAATGGAGATGCGGAATCACCGCTTCCAATAATTTCAATTGTCGCTTTCAAACTTTCATTAAATATAAGTTTTCCGCCAGAGACAACAAACATTTCGTTTTTAAGCCCCGAAGCGCGTGAAATTTCAACCTTTTTCGCCACCGAACTATCAACGCTTATTACAAGCGTCTTATTTTGTCCAATACTTATTCCTGCATACGCACCGCCCGAAGTCGCGCCAACATAAAGTCTATCAGCGTTGCCTAAAATGACAACTTCTTGTGCGTCAAGAGCGTCACCCGAACTGTTTACAAAGTTGACCGCTTCCCTAAGGCAAGTGTCAAATGATGCGAAGAATTTATGATTTACACCATAGAAATTTTTAATATACGCTTGAGCGTCTTGCCACGTTACGATAAAGTCGCAAATTTGCTTGCCTTCGACAAGTGAAATGATGTCAGATTCAAGTCTAACAACGCTTCCGCCCGAATACGAGTTATCACCTTTATTTGAAGAGTAGCCGACGGCACATTTCCCGAACTGATACATATCGTCAAGCGCTGGAAGTGTAAACGACTCGCCGATTGACCTACTTTCACTGACAAGGTACAAATCGTCACCGTCCTTAACTATTTCATAACCATATTGTGGATATTTGTCTTTGCCAAGGAAACTTGAAGTCGAAACTTTGCCGAGATAAATTCTTACAGTAACATCTTCTTCCGCCCACCTTGAGAACACATCTATGCTTGTGTCTCTTGTTGATGCTGGCGCATTTTTGCCGACCATATTAAAGAGTTCTGAAACCAAAATCTTTTGGTCGTGGCTAAAATAGAACGCTTTTGAAACCGAACCACTTATACCGTTAATTCTCCAGCTCTCAATTTTTTTGCTTCCGTTCGACCACTTTGAAATAATAGGGTCAGAAGTATTAGGGAAAGTCATTTCTTCGTCGTATTTTGCTATGATAAGTTTAACAAGAGCGTTGTTTCCAGTTGCTGTTTCGCTTGAACTTTGTTTGCTTGTAAAGGTAAATGTAAGTTCATATGGCACCCAAATAGCGTACAAAGTTTTACTTATTACTTGATCTAAGGTATAGCGAGTTGCCGTTGACAAAACGCCGTCACTTGAAACCTTTTTAATGTAATATGGCTTATTTTCGACATAAGTTGATGACTGAATAAACGCGCCACTATTTGCGTCATAAGAATAAACATATTTTATTCTCGCGTCACTATTAAACGCTTCAAGAGAAGAATATCTAATTTCATCATACGCACTTGAAATTAAGGTTGCATAATCCTTATATGTATCCGACCAGCCATAGAAAGCATAGGCAGTTTTACTAAACAATCCGCTTCCGTCTTTTACCTTAACTGGAAGGTCGATATAATAACTATCGCCGTCAGAAATTAACGCCTTTTCTTCGATTGTATTTTCTCTATCATATGTTCCGCCGTTGAGTTCGAAATAAACATATGCTTCATATGAAGCGCAAAGATATATTACATCACCAAAACTTTCGTCGATGATAAGGTCTTTTGTCGAATAATTATATCTATTGTCAACAAATCCTCGGAAATCGTCTTCGCTTACGATTAAGTTCGCAATTGTAGAAATTGTGTCGCCGTTTTTTGCTTCAATATGATAACTATCCGCACCTTTTGTGTAATATTTTGTATTTTTGTCATATGTTAAAGCACTCGCTGAAATGAAGAAATTTGGGTTTGTTTTATCGTAAACATAAAGAGTACTCTTTAAACTATCAAACTCGCCCGCAACAACTGTCGCAAGTCTAAATCCAGAGCCAAACTTGTAATTAGCATAATCGCCTTCGCCGAGTGTTTTTCCGTCAAGTGTTGTCGAACTAATTGTCGCGTCATCGCGCATAAGGTCAAGGATAATATATCTTAAATCACCTTCCCATTCGACCTTTTCGACCAAATTGTCAGTCGCGTAAATTGTTTTTGACGCACTTACAAGGTGATAACCTGTTCTTTCAAAATATTGAGTCAAATTGTTGTCTATGGTGACTATCGCTTTACTAAATGTGCGCAAAATGAATGTGTTGTCAACTTTTGTCCAAATATTTTTATAATTTGCAGTGTTCCCGCTTGCAGTCTCAATCGTTTCGTCAACAGAAACACTTTCACCAGTATAATCATTTGTTCCGCCGTTTCCGTCAAGTGTTACTTTTGTATCATTGTATCTTGCAACAAATGTAAAGGTGTAGTTGTCGTCACTCAAATCATTTCGCGAATCAGTTAAGACATATTGAAGGAAAATATCTTCTCGCCCGAACGCGTTTACACTAACGAGAGACACAATATCATTTTCAGTCAGCCCCAAGCCTGCCATTGTGTATGTGCCGAGAGTCAATCCGTCTGGCTTAAAGCCCATTTCAAAGCCCGACGCATTGTATTCTCTAAGAGAAACGCCGCTATAAAGGTCGGAGTATTTGATTTTAAACGAAATGCTACGAGTTCCCGTCGCAATATCGTAATATGGTTGGTCGAAAATGTTGTTATTATAGGAATACTTACCTTTGCCAAGAAGAAGTTTAAGTTCATATTCGACTTCTTCCCAAACAACATATATATTGATGTCGCCACTTGTCAAATTGTCACGCGAAACAAATCCTTTCATTCCCTTTTCGCTCGTAATTGAGAAAACAGAGAACGATTTTTCTTCGTCGTGCGCAATTGATACTCTATCCGTGACTTCTTCACCGCTTGCATTTGTGTAAGTGTATCTATATTCCCAGCCAGCAAACTTATAGTAATATCTATCGTTAAAACACTTTGTAGGGAGTGTCACGCCACTAAAAATGTCAGAAATGGTAAAGAGTGAGTCGTATTCAACTTGGTCGAGAGTTTTGTTAAACACACTTGAACTATCAAAACTATCAATAAGGTTGACTTTGTACGAAACTTGTTCCCAAACTGGATACAAAATGACAGTATCTCCATCAGTTGACGACAAATTAAACACTTTTTTAAGGTTTGTTGTGTCCGCACCTTCGGCGCCGTCAATAATAACTGTACCAATAAAACTAAAGAAGTTTTTACCTTCAACCCTATCCGCTTTGTCTAAATCTTTCTTTATGCTCCAGCCAAGATGTTTCCAACCAGTCAAGGTATAACCAAAACCTGTTTTTTCGTCGCACGCAAGAGTTGATTCTTCATCATAAGTAAACACTGATGAGTCAAACGAGCCGACGATTGCACCCGTTGCGCCTTGTGGAAGGTCTTTACTATATTCAACTGTGTATGAAATTGGAGACCAATCAAGGGACAAATAGAGTTCAAAGCATTTTACGCTGTCGTTCCACATAGCAGAAATGTTTGAAAGAGCATTGTTGTCGCTATCGTTTACTGATACTACAAAACTTGCATTTGTTGTATAAGGTTTTGCATCTGACACATTTACAGTGCCAGTAACATAGTTTTCAAGGTAAACATAGTCAAATTTATATCCTGTAAATGTTGGAATTGGAAGGTCGCTTATAGGTAACGAATCGCCCACTTTAAGCCCGCTTATTTGTAGTCCGTTTCCTGAAACGACCGCGACATATTTGTCTTGATAAAGAGTGTTAAAGTTGTCAACATCGCGTCCAGCATAACTTGGGGCAAAGCCATTTGGTTTAGCGTCCGTACCCGTGAGTCTCGCACCACTTGCGTCAACGTTAAGTCTGAAATTCCTGCTTAGCCAACTAACATTAAACACCACATCTTTTGCAGGCATAATATATTTTTCGTCAGTCAAATTGACCTTAATAAGTTGTCCGTCAATAAGGTCAGTTGTTGTATATCCGTCAAAAGAGTAAACAGGTTTAACATCTCCGTCAGTTCCCGTATATCCCCTATCTTTATCAAATTTGTTAACAATATTGCTTGCATCGTAAAGAGTAATTTCTTCGCCAAAAAGCACATCAAAAGTTAAACTTGACACTTCTTGCCCGTCGTCATTTGTAACGGTTGAAGAGCCAAAATCAAATTTGACTGTGTAGTTATTTTTTGCGTATTTTGCAAGAAGAATATACTCGCCGTCCTCGCTAATGTCATCCGCAACAATTGCTGTAAACAAACTTGACGAAGAGTTGTAAATATTTCCTAGTTCATCGACAAAATGGTCAAAATGATAACCGTCATCGCCAAGGAACATGCTAAAATATGGAGTCAAGTCAAAAGACTCACCATATCTAACTGAAACTTCTTTTTGCTCGTTTATGTTTTTCTTGTCGTCGTCATCTTTAATGATAACCGTTGTTTTGTCACCAATCCAGTTGCAATAAATTTTGATTTCCGCTTTATTAGTAATTTCAAAATATTCATTCGTGAGCGCAACCGCATTTGGCGTGTCGACATTGTAAACGAAAAGTCCGTTTAATGACGAATAGCCTGAAATTGTGTAGTGTGGAACGGTTTTGTTAACCACAACTTCTTTTCCACTATTTACGATTGTAATAATTGGCATTCCTTCTGAATTTACACCAAAAATAATGCTTTCGCCGTATAACAAATCTTCAATTTGAAGTGGGTCAGTATCGTCTTTATCACTATAAACATTAAGTAAAGTCCAGGTATCCCAATTGACATAGAAAGTCACCTTTGTTGTAGTTGTAACAGAGAAATCTCCGCCTGGAATTGGAACATTTGTAACATAGGAAGAATAGTAACTCTTTAATCTATAGCCCTTTCTTGAGAAGTGCTCATAGGTAGGCATTTTGATTCTGTTAAAGGAATCAATTTCAACAACCATTGTGAAAAGCCCCGTGCTTGTGTTAAATGTACGCGATTTTAAAATGTTATTGCCGTCTACGCCATATGCGACATAGTCGTTATCAAATTTTTCTTCATTAAAGGTTATATTTGAACCAAATGCAATTTCAATGGTTTTTGTTTGTTTTTCCCAGACAGCCTTCAATGTAATTGTAAACCCGTCAGCAGTTTCTATAACACCATTATCAAAGTTGATTTTGACATTTTCGCCCGCCTTATAGATTGTTTCTCCATTTGGCAAAGTCCAACCAACTAGGTTGTAATATGTTCGCGAATATGGAATATCAGTCCTAATTTTATACGACCCACCGTAATTTGCAGTGTCTTTTTCGGTCGTCATTTGCGCTCCGCCGTTTCTATCATAGATGACTTCTACTGACCTTGGTCCATAGGTCGCGTAGATAGAGATTGTGTGGTTTGGATTGCTTAGTAACCTATTTTCAACCCCGCCATACAATGTAGAATTATAGTTGCTCGATGGTTCAGCACCCATATATAGCGACCAACCCTTAAATTCGTAACCATTTTGAGCTGGATATGTGTTGTCACCTTTTGAAGACTCATATTTTTCGTTAAGATTTATAGCAGATTCTTCCTTTCTAACATCAAAAGCCAAAAGGTTGCCTTCATTATCCAACAAATCACTTCCGTCATAATCTTTAAAGTAGATTTTGAAAGTCGTCAATTGATAGTTTGTTTGAAGGTTCATAATGCCGTTATTTGTCGCAACAACAGTCAAATTTGTAACCGTCAATCTTTGTGTTCCCGACACAAAATCCCAACCTATAAGTTCGTAGTAATCAACAGGCAAGACAAAGTAATAATCCATAAGGTCAGTTGCAGTCAAGACCTTTCCAACATAGAAATAAATTTGGAAATAACTTGTCGATGGGCTTGCAAGTGAAACAAGATTTTTTACCACTTCTTCTGGCACAACATAACTCGTTGGAACAACCGCTTCACTTCCACTAAACCTACACTCAAACGCAACGCGCGTTTTATAAATTGCGTAGAAAGTTATTGTGTTTGTTCGCGTTGTGTCAAACTTATTCATAATGTCTCGAGTTACGCGCACCGTTTCATTTGGCTTAAATAGAGCCGTCGACTTTGTTTCGGTTGGCGTGAAATTGTTGACATATTCTTCGACTTCTTCAATGTCGTTTGTAAAATAGAAGCCTTCAAATGACGCCCCATTCATCGTCATTGTAACATCTGGAAGAGTAAAGTCAGCGTATTCGACGCCGTCGTCTCCCATTGATAATGTTTTTGTTTCGCTTTCATAGAGCGATGACGATTCACCGCCATTAGGATCAATCACGCGCCTAAATTCTTCAATCCAAACAAAAGAAATACCTTTTTCATAATCTTTTCCGCTTAGATTTAAGAAGTTTTCAATTGAATCAGAGCCAGCCTTTAATGTGTAATAGAAATTAGGGTTAACAAGATTTACGCTTGCGTAACCTTCAAGAGCCGTGCCCGTAGCATTAAGTTTGTAGCCACTAAATGCATATCCAGCGCGAGTGACATCAGAGAAAAGTTTTATTCCAAGCCCCGTCGAAAATTTTGTATATGTCGTCACATATTTAATTGCGTCGACATCTTCGCCGTCTTTTTCGAGAGTTACATATGTCGCGTAGTCAGGAAGGTCAAAAAGCGAGCCAATTTTTCCGCCGTTTAGATAAGCATAAATTTCATACTCTCTCTCCGCCCAGACTGCTTGAAGAGTTATTCCGTTTATAATATCGACATCTTCAAACGCGCCATTATCTTCTTTATTTGTAAGAAGAATTTGGCTGTCAACTTCAAATCTCCTAAGTCCATTATAACTTAAACCAATCAAGTCTTGATAAACGCCGTCTGCGTCTACAATACTCTTTTCAACATCACTCAAAATGGTTGCAAAGTCAAGCGTATCTTCGTAACAAATGTTGTTTATGACCTTTGTTCCGCCGTCTTTTAAGTTAGAAATGGTCAAAGTATACTTTTCTTTTTCCCAAATAACAAAAATTGTTTTTTCACTAACATCCGTCAAGTCAAGAGTGCCATCTGTAAAATATGTCGCGTCAGTTGCAAGCGCGTCGTCAGAAAAACCAACAAACTTTTTGTGTGGGTTTGCCATATTGTAGCCATCAGCGTCTAAAAGTGCGCTTGATGTATAAGTAAAATTAAAATCAGTAAGTCCAGAAAGTTTTGAGTCTGTGTGCGTTGCACCGACATAAAGGACTTTATTTTCCGACAATCCAAGATTGTTTGCGTTAATTGTCAAGTTTTTCTTCCAAACGCAATAAAGGTTATAAACATATTGATAACCTTGTGGGGTCATATAAATAACATTTATTGCTGGAATATCAATTTCAATTTCGCTTGCGCCGTCGACAAAATAGGCATTGTTTGTACCAGTCGCGACATCTTTTATGTAGTCAAGTTCATAGCCTACTTGTGATGGGAAATTCCTAAGGTTGTTTGAAATAACAACTTTATTTTTATTATCCGCCACCTTATTTGCCAAAATTTCAATATGTTGCGTGCCGTTGTCCGTTGGATTTGACTTGAAGTACAAATCAACTCTAACATCTTTATTTACAAAATCAGTCTCGAACTCTACATCGCCCGCGTCGCCCAGACCAGACGCATTAAATGTGTTGTTATAAATCGTCCTATTTCCGCCATTTGTATAAGCCCAACCATTAAATTTTTGGGTCAAGTCGCAAGAAAGGTTGTACTCCACCCCATAAAGCGAAAAACCTTTGAACGCAAAATATGTCGTTTCATCGATATTTGATTCTTCATTATATATAGGTTGTGGTAAAACTATGTTAACATCTTTTGTAACATAGAAACTGCTTGGCAACATTTCTCCTTCATTTAGCGCGCGACTTGAAACGAAACTTACCTTATACCACATAGCATAAAGCACCAAATCTTGCCCTATAACTTGGTCGACCACTGGGAGATATTCGCCACCTTCGCCAAGAGGAGAAGTATTAAATCTTTCAAAAGTTTTGCCAGAAAACTCGTTTCCAGTCAAAGTGTATTTATCGTTAATATCAGCATATATAACTTTGACATCATCTCTAAGATAATTTAGGTTCAATGTGATAGAATATGCTTTCTTATAGACAGCATATAAAGTCATATTATTATCTACTAATACATCTTGAACATTGTAGTCATATTTAATAACCGCGTCTACGCTATCAGTTAGCGCCCAACCAAGCAAATGATAGCCCGTATAGACAACGCCACTCGAAATAAGGTTAGCTCTTGTGCCGTAAGAAATGTTTGCAATATTAACTGGCGCGTCCGCTCTTTCGCCGTCCGTTCTTGATGGGTAAGTTCCGTTTTGAAGTTTAAAGGTTAAGCTATATTTTTTTGTTTCCCAAAGAGACGACATTTCGCTAAATCTACCAATTGTAAATTCGTCAAAAAATCCGTCTGCGAAATCTTGTCCGTCAGTTGTAACCCATTTTATAAAGTTGTAACCAACCCTTTCAAATGTAACAATTCCGAGCGTTTGCTTATTGTCAAGATTTGTAAGTTCCGCCCTAACATAGCCCGCATTTGTTTCCGAATCATCATTTAATATAGTTGTTTCAAGTTTAACCCTTGAGCCGTAGGCAATATTTGGAATAACTTGACGCTTGTTATCATATCCGTTGACAATAAAGTTGACATTATCACCTTGCCACAAACAACTTATGTTTAGATTATTATTTTCGTCAAGCCCATCCGCGTTAGGTTCATATATGCCGGCCAAAACAAGTTCGTTTTTGACAACATAACCCGTCAAATCATAATTACTTCTTTTTGCACTAGGCAAATTAAAGGTCGAGCCAACCAAAAGGTTAGTAATCGTAATTACACCGTTTTCGTAACTAACCGTAACATTTTTGCCATATGTATAACCTTGTGCAAGGTTTAAATTGATGTTAAGAAGGGCAAAAATCTCTTCGCTTGACATATCGCGAATATTTTTATCCCCACTTTCACTCGTGACAAAAGCCACATCTACATTGTCATCATCAAGAGTCAAAACAGTTTTATTTATTATTTTTTTATAGACCGCGTAAAGAACAATTCTTTGATTTTCAGCATCAAAATATGGTTTTCTTTTGTCGTATTCAATTTTTGTGTCAAAGCCAATCGTTTCACCCGTCAAATCCGCTTTTGTATTAAACCCAACAAGCGCGCAGTCTGGTTTTTGGTTTTGAAGGTCGGCAATCATTGAACTATAATAGGAATCATTCATCGTTGTGCTTTTGCCGAGAGAAATCTTGCTATCTTTGTAAGCGCCAGTGTCACTTTCGTCTGTGAAAATGATAATATCCCCCATACGCACTTCCCAAACGGCGTAAAGAGTTATTTCTTTTTTGTCATTTAAAAATTTTCTATCAAGAGTGACAATATCGCCTTCTTTTAAAATCTTTCCTTGGGCGACAAGCGTCGTTCTATCGTCTGGATTCTTTAAAAGTCCCGTCGTTTCGTCTATATAGTCCTTAAAAGTCCAACCAATTGGCGAGTGATAGGTTGGATAATCAAAATATCTATCGTTTACAATGTCTCGATAATTTTTAATTGAATAACTTTCCCTGTATTTTTGAATATCCGCGACTGGGTCTGCATTCACCCCATTAAGCGATTCGCCGATTTCTTCGTAGTAATCAGCAACACTTCTAAGGTTAGGGTCAAATTTAATTGTGACTTCGTCAACATTAAGGTCAAGCTTAAAATATGCATGCTTTGTTGGAGTCTCAATTTTATCACTTGGATTATATTTTACAGCACTTTCGCCGTCCATTCTTGTAATAGAAGAGATTTTTAGCCCGTTATTGTAATAGTAACTACGAAGGAATTGTTGGTAATCATTTATTCTAACATTTGCAATTCCCTCAGGCTCAAAAGTCGATTCGTCAAAGAGTCTAACTTCATAGGCACCATTTTTATAGACATCTTCCGAAGTAAAGTTTAGCAACCTTTCAAGAAGAGTTTGCGACGCAAAATCAACACTTTCTTCGTAAAATTTTGTTTTAATATCCGCTAAATATATGTAAGAGCCGTCGCCAGCATAAAGGTTTGGCATATAAAACGATGAAGTAATTTCCGCACATTCATATTTTGCATACAAAGTTGTATCTTTTTGGATAGGTTGAGAAGCATATTTCGTTTGGTAATCTGAATCAAGATACCAGCCTTCAAACTTAGCCAAAATATCGCCGTCGTCATTTCTTAAATTTTCAATATCTGGCGCTGAGACGCTCGTTCCGCCAGAAACCGTCATATCAGAAACAGAAGCAAAAGGTCCAGTCACAAAACTAACCGTGTACGACTTTTTGCCCATCATAACACCCATAAGAACACCCACAAGAGCAAGAACCAAACTGCAAGCAATAGCAATGATTGCTATTTTCTTCTTTTTCTTACCTTGCGCGTTTTGTTTCTTTCCTTTAGGCGGAATGTTTCCTTGTGGTGGAACATTTCCTTGTGGTGGAACATTTTGTCCTTGCATTCTATTTGGCATCTGCGAATTTGGCATTTGCCCGTTTGGCATAGGACGCATTTGACTATTTTGCATTGGTCTATTTGGCATTTGCCCATTAGGAGCAGGTCGCATTTGTCCGTTAGACATTTGACCATTTGGCATAGGTCTCATTCCGTTTTGATTATTTGGAACAAAGTTAGGTTGTTGTCCATTTGGCATTGGACGGTTTGGAGCACCATTCATTTGCCCTTGCCCATTTGGCATAGGTCTACCTTGATTATTCAACCCTTGATTATTCATAGGTCTCCCGCCCATAGGTACGTTTTGACCTATAGGAACATTTGACCTTTGTCCATTCATTTGTGGAGAGCCTTGCGGACGCATTCCGCTTTGGTTAAAATTCCCATTAGGCATTTGCCCATTTGGCATTGGACGCCCGTTTTGCGCGTTAGGATTTGGACGCGAAAAATTACCATTTGGATTTTGTCCATTTGGCATAGGTGGTCTTGCACCATTATTCATTGGTGGGCGATTATTATTTTGCCCATTATTATTTCCACCGAAATTATTGTCCATTTTCTCCTCCTTAGTATTATCTATCTCTTTTCAAAAAATATTTTATCTTTTTTGGAATAATACTTAGTACGATATTATTCTACCACATATAGCAAAAATCCCCAACTAAATTAAGCACTTTTTTGCAAAAATTTTCACTATTTTTATAAAATTTTTACCCCCATTTTTGACCTATTTTTTAACGTTTTTTTTGTAATTATTTTGACGGTATTTTTTATGCGATTTTATCCACAAAAAGCCTGTTTTTGTGGATAACTTTTTATTGCAAAAAAGATGTAGAAATATATGGACCTTAACCATTTTTTGATAACATGAAAAAAGATAATCAAAAACACTTTCGAACGCACGGTCGGAACAAAATAAAGACAAATATGCCTAAAATTTGCTAATTTTAATGGTTTTTATACGTTTTTTTATAAATATTCGCTATTAAAGACGCAATAACAAGCGTTTTTTATTCTTCTCTTCTTTTCCCCGACTAGAAGGTCGGAAAATAAATGGTAAATTTTAGATAAATCTTATAACCTTTAAAATAACGCCCCCAAAAACAAATATAAAATCCATTTTTAAACACAAAAATAATAATAAAAACAAATTAAACGAAGATAAAATATCCTTTAAAATTTCAAAAAAAAATATCTATATAATTTGCTCAAAATATACGCCCTTTTAAAATGTAACTTATTAGCGTTAAATGTGCGGTTAAAATTGATAAAAAAAGTACTAATTTACCTTTTTTAACCAAAAAAAATCCCCACAAAAAGTAGAGATTTTTCTTTCTTTAATAAGAATTTTTACTATTTTAAATGAATTTTTCGCAAATATTTATCAATTTTTGCTTGTTTTTTACTTATTTTTTTTAATTTTTTTGATGTTTTTGCGATTTTATACGCAATTTTACTTATTTTTATAAGAAATTATTCAAATTGTTTTTTTAAAGAAAAAATGTGGATAACTTCACTTTAAATTGTAAAAAGCGTCTTTTCCTAAATAGGTTGCAACATCACCGAGTTCTTCTTCGATTCTTAAAAGTTGATTATATTTTGCAACTCTATCCGTCCTTGAAGGTGCACCAGTTTTGATTTGTCCTGCGTTTGTTGCAACTGCAATGTCAGCAATTGTTGTATCTTCCGTTTCACCACTTCTATGGCTGACGACAGCCGTCATCCCCGCTTTATTTGCCATTTCAATAGCATCAAGCGTTTCAGTTAAAGTTCCAATTTGGTTAAGTTTAATAAGAACGGAATTTGATACTTTCATATCAATCCCTTTTTGAATTCTTTTAGTATTTGTAACAAAAAGGTCGTCACCGACAAGTTGAATTTTTTTGCCGAGTCTATCAGTCATTTTCCTCCACGATTTCCAATCCTCTTCCGCAAGTCCGTCTTCAAGCGATACAATTGGATATTTTTCTATCATTTCAGCCCAAAAATCAATCATTTCATCGGCGGTAAAGAGTTGTTTTGTTTTCCAGAAATAGTATTTCCCTTCTTCACCTATCTTCTTTGCTTCGTCATACATTTCAGTTGACGCCGAGTCAACCGCAATACAAATATCTTTTCCCTCTTTATAGCCCGCTCTTTTTATTGCTTCAACAATGTGAATAAACGCTTCTTCATCATTCTTCAAATTTGGCGCAAAACCGCCTTCGTCACCAACAGTTGTGTTGTATCCCTTTTCTTTTAGAACACTCTTCAAATTATGGAAAACTTCAACGCACATTTTAAGTGCTTCGCTAAAAGTTTTCGCCCCAGTTGGCATAATCATAAATTCTTGAATATTCACCGAATTATCCGCGTGCTTTCCGCCATTTAAGATGTTCATCATTGGCATTGGAAGAGTGTGCGCATTGACGCCCCCAATGTATTGATATAATGAAAGCCCCAAAACTTCAGCACCGAGTTTAGCACAGGCAAGCGACACACCAAGTATTGCATTTGCACCAAGTTTTCCTTTATTTGGTGTTCCGTCAAGTTCAATCATCATTTCGTCAATTGCTCTTTGATCTAAAACATTCATCCCAATAAGGTTTTCCGCGATGACAGTATTAACATTTTCGACAGCCTTTTCAACCGATTTACCCATATAATTTGATTTGTCGCCGTCTCTAAGTTCGACTGCTTCAAACGACCCCGTCGACGCTCCCGATGGAACGGACGCTCTTGACGAAATTCCATATGCCGACACTTCAACTTCAACTGTCGGATTGCCACGCGAGTCCAAGATTTGTCTAGCGTAGACATCTTCTATACTTATATAATCTTTCATATCTTCTCCTTCCCCTATATTTTAGCCCGAAATGCCCGCAAAACACAACTAAAAACGACTATTTTTTTATTTTTGTTTTTATATTATCGGAAGTTGAGTCGGGGTGCTTGCACACCAGCGAGACTGATGGTT
>ERZ808286.186-NODE-186-length-47985-cov-5.520488_pt1 | contig 47985 bp, 44 predicted proteins | sample MGYA00521276_ERZ808286 | MGnify/ENA primary metagenome ERZ808286 (study PRJEB31516, sample SAMN03275607) | gut metagenome | biome: mammalia-associated habitat; material: feces | host: Papio cynocephalus | place: Kenya | collected 2012-08-01 ... | reverse complement strand
ACGATCCGCAGTACGAACCGTATATGGAAGTCGCGCAGGAATACGGTCTGCCCGTCCTGTTCCATTCGCAGGACAACTATTCAGATCCGCTGTACATTTTGGAAACGGCGTGCAAATACCCCGAAGTCCCCACCATCATGGCGCACATGGGCATGGGCGGCGACGACAATCATTGGTACACGTTCGGCATCATGCAGTCCGCCCTGCTGACCGAAACGGCGAATTTGTACGCCGACGTGTCGTGGATGTCGCCGGAAATGATCGTCGCCGCGCTGATGCGTTCGGACGAGGAAACGATTTACCACCTGATGTTCGGCACGGACATTCCGCTGGGTCCCTATTCCGACCCCGCGACCTATCCCGCCCGCGTCAGCGAAGTCAAATCCGCGATCGCCGCCTCGTTCGACGAAGAGGACGCGCGCGAACTGATCCACCGCCTGTTCTACCAAAACGCCTACGACCTGTTTTTGGCGGGACGCGACGGCGAATAACGCCGGAGCAAATCCGAAAAAAATCCCTTAAAAGCTTTTTAAGGGATTTTTTTTATTTTCGTGCGCAAGTTTTTTGAAATCCGACCGTTTAACCTGACGGATTGCATTACGGAAGACATGCCGATGAATACGCAAACGCCGACGCCGTCGGCTGAAATCATAGGGTTCGCGCAGACGGACGCCGATTTGATGCGAAAAATCGCCGCGGGCGGCGAAAAGGCTTTCCGCGCGCTGACGGAACGGCACGCGAAACGCGTGTTCGCTTTGCTGTGGCGGCTGTGCGGCGACCGTTCCGACGCCGAAGACCTGACGCAGGAAACTTTCCTGCGGGTCTGGAAAAACGCGGAAAGGTGGACGCCCGACGCGCGGCTGGAAACATGGTTATACCGCATCGCCTACAACCTGTTCATCGACAGCCGACGCAGGGAAAAGCCGCAAACGACCGTCCTTGACGACGATCTGCGCAGCGACGCCGACACGCCGGAACAGGCTTTGATGCGCCGCAACGACGCCGAACGCGTCAAACGCGCGCTGGACAGTCTGCCCGACCGGCAAAGGGAAGCGCTGGCGCTGTGCTATTATCAGGGATTGAAAGCCAAAGACGCCGCCGAAATCCTGTCCGTGACGCAAGGCGCGCTGGAATCGCTGCTGTTCCGCGCCCGCCAAACGATGAAAGAAATCCTGTCCGCCGACAAAGGAGGTTCGCCATGACAAGCTTTGAAGACTTTGAAAAACAGGTTCGGACTTTCGGTTCCGCCGGCGCCGGCGCCGATCCGTGGGCGCGAACGCCCGAAGGCGCCGCCGTCGTCGCGCAGGAACGCGCTTTGGACGATTGGCTGGACAAGCTGGTCACCCCCGCCATGCCCGTTTCGGTCGACGCGATCTGCGCCGCCATTCTGGCGAAATCGCGAAACCTGACGCCGGCGTTCGTCCGCCTGTCGACCGCGGCGTCGATTCTGCTGGCGATCGGCGGGTTCATGCTGGGACGTTACCAGATGGCGCGGGATCTGATCGATTCGCAATACTACTTCACGACCATGTTCGACATCGGCTACTAAACACCGGAGGATAACAATGAATAAAAAATTACTGACCGCGCTGGGGATTTCTCTGGCGATCAACTTCATCTTCATCGGGTTCGAAGCGGCGAGGATCGTCTACCGCCCCGCTTTTCCCGCCCTGCCGCGCGAACGTCCCGCGTTCATGCCGCGCGGCGACCGCGACGCGTTCGAATTTCGGAACAAACGCGTGTTTTCCGAAGCGTTCCGCCGCGCCGTCAAAGAACACGGCAAGGAAATGGCGGACGCGAAACGCGCGGTTGAAAACGCGATGAAATCCGATCCGTTCGACGTCGACGCGTTCAAAGCCGCGTCGCAAAAAGCCGCGGACGCCCGCGCCGTCATCGACGCCGCCGTCACCGAAAACATCGCGCGCATGCTGGCGGACATGAATCCCGACGACCGCCGCGCGTTCGCCGAAAAGTTTTCGAAATGCTGTCCGAAAGCGAAAAAGCGCGGCGCGGGAACGCCGGCGCATCATCGCGAAGCGGCGCTGCCGCCTCCGCCGGCGGACGCGGACGACGGAATGCTGCCTCCGCCACCGCCGCCTTTCGAAACGACGGCTGACGGCGACCGCCCCGCGCCGCCCCGCGCGCGTCCGGGCATGAAAAAGCCGTGCCCCTGCATGAAAAAAGGAAAGCGTCCCGAAAATCCCGTTCCCCCTCAACATCGGGAATAACGGGGCTTTCCTTCGGAACGCGGTCGCGGCGGGCGTTTTCTCCTCCTTTTTACCGCGCGTCCGCGCCGCGTTCGCTTTTTCCCCTTTCGGCGTTTTCCGTCGAAAGGGGATTTTTGCGATTCATCTGAAAAACGAAACAACTTTCGCGTGTCTTTCGAACAAAAACCGAATCAAAAATTTTATTTAAACTTTTGTTCTTCCTCCGTTCGCGCGGCGTTTGAAAAAAAATTGCGACTCGTTGATTCTTTTAAAAAATCAAAAAGTCCTTATGCGGCAAGGCTTCCGAGTCGTTTTCGATTCGCCCCGCCCGCCGCGGTGCAACTTTTTTTATAATCGCGTTCATTTTTTGCTGGATTTGCCGAGTCGCCCCTCTATATAGTGAAAAAAAACAAACCGGATTATTTAAGGATTTCACCATGGGCACGACCCCTTCATCAACAAAGGTTATTCCGATCGTATTGGAAGAATCGCTTTACCAACTGATTGAAACGCAAGCGAAAATCGCCGGCGAAACGCCGGAGACGTTCATTCTGAACCGCCTGCACGATTCCATCGAAGCGTGGACGGATTACTGTTCCGCCGTATCGATGTTGAACAACGAAGAACAGGAACATTTCCATCTGCGCGTCGCCGACTGACTCCGCTTGCCCGAATTGAAAAGACCCCCGCCCGCGGCGGGGATTTTTTTTCGCCCGTCCCGATCCGGATTTCCTTTTTGCTTTTTTAACGATTCAAGGGTACTATCGCCCGCGTGAAAGCGCCGCTTTCATTTTTTTGGACGAGAGGAGTACATTTTATGCGTAAAAAATATCTGTTCACCAGCGAATCCGTGTCCGAAGGACACCCCGACAAAGTCTGCGACAGCATTTCCGACACTTTGCTGGATCTGTTTCTGACCCACGACCCGCAGGCGCGTTCCGCCGTCGAAGTCATGGCGACGACCGACCGCGTCATCGTCTGCGGCGAAGCCCGCCTGCCCGAAACCGTCGACAAACGCATGATGGAAGACGCGATCCGCAAATGCGTCAAGGACATCGGCTACGAACAAAAGGGATTCGACTGGCAGACCGTCGAAATTCAAAACTATCTGCACAAACAGTCTTCCGACATCGCGCGCGGCGTCGACGAATCCGAAAACAAAGAGGAAGGCGCCGGCGATCAGGGCATCATTTTCGGCTACGCGACAAACGAACTGGCGGGCGCGGAATATTCCCCCGCGACGCTGTTCCTGTCGCACGGCATTTTAAAAGAACTGGCGCGTCTGCGGCATTCGGGCGAAATCAAATGGCTGCGCCCCGACGCGAAAAGTCAGGTCACCCTGCGCTATGAAAACGGCGTTCCGACGGGCGTCGACACGATCGTCGTGTCCACCCAGCACACCGAAGACGTCCCCTACGACGAAATCCGCGAAACCGTGCGGGGCGTCGTAGCGAAGCTGCTGCCCGACGGCTGGATGGTCGACGACGCGAAATTTTACGTCAATCCGACCGGACGTTTCGTGACCGGCGGTCCCGACGGCGACACGGGGCTGACGGGGCGCAAGATCATCGTCGACACCTACGGCGGCGCGGTCGCGCACGGCGGCGGCGCGTTTTCGGGCAAAGATCCGACGAAGGTCGACCGTTCGGCGGCTTACGCGACGCGGTATCTGGCGAAAAACATCGTCGCCGCCGGTCTGGCGGACAAGGCGGTGATCCAGCTGGCCTACGCGATCGGCGTCGCGCGTCCTCTGGCGGTGTATCTGGACACGTTCGGAACGTGCAAGGTCGACGAGGACAAGCTGGAATCGATTTTGCCCGAAGTCATGGATTTGACGCCGCGCGGCATTCGCACGCATTTGAAACTGAACCGTCCGATCTATCTGCCGACGTCCCGCTACGGGCATTTCGGCAGAACGCCCGACGTCGAGGGGGCTTTCCCGTGGGAAAGAACGGATCTGGCGGACGCGCTGAAATCGGCTTTTTGACATAAGGAATTGACGGGAATGGAAGAAAACAAAGCCGGGGGATACCGGTTCTACGGTCGCCGCAAAGGCAAAAAACTGAAACCTTCGCGCGAAGTGCTGCTGGACGCCTTTCTGCCCAAAGTGCGGCTGAACGTCGCGGGCGAAAACGTCGATCCCGCGTCCTGTTTTTCCGTCCCCGTCAAATCCGTGTGGCTGGAAATCGGTTTCGGCGGCGGCGAGCATCTGGCGGAACAGAGCGCGCGGCGTCCCGACACGGGCTTCATCGGCGCCGAAGTGTTCGTCAACGGCGTTTCGTCCCTGCTGACCCACCTGACGGGCAAGGAACGGTCGGGCGACGTCGACGAAAACGTCGGGCTGAAAGCGGGACGCGTCGACAACGTGCGCGTTCACGACAACGACGTGCGCGACATTCTGCCGAAATTTAGGGACGGGTCGTTTGAACGGATCTACGTCTTGTTCCCCGATCCGTGGCCCAAGAAAAAACATGCGAACCGCCGCTTCATCGGTCCGAAAAACCTGCCCGTTCTGGCGCGTCTGCTGAAATCGGGCGGCGAACTGCGAATCGCCAGCGACGACATGAACTATATCCGCTGGTCGCTGGAGCACCTGATGAAATCCGACGATTTCGAATGGACGGCGCAAACCGCCGACGACTGGCGCAAACCGCCCGCCGACTGGGTGAACACCCGTTACGAGTTAAAGGCGCTGGCGCAAGGCAAGAAACCCGTCTATCTGGTGTTCAGGCGCAAATAATGGACGTGACCGTCAAAACATCGAAAAACGAGCGCGCCTATTTCGTCAAGGGCGTTTTTTCCGCCGGCGACGAAGACCGCTTTTACGACGTTTTTCTGCAAATCCGCGCGATGACCGAACCGTGTCTGGCGTTCGACCTGTCGCTTTGTCCGTCGGTCGATCCGGCGGCGATGGGCATGCTGGTCGTCGCCGCGCAGGAGGCGGCGCGCCGCAACATCGCCCGCGTGATCCGCCGCGCCCCCGCGTCCGTCAGGGAAGTTTTGCAGTCCGCGGGATTCGAAAAATTTTACGTTTTTCAATAAAATGAAAAAAAAGCTTGCCCGAACGCGCGCGGACTGGTATATCTCTTGATTGTACATTCTTATAGTTTCTATGAGGGTGGGCTGAAAAGCCCGCTTTTTTTTATGGTGAAAACCGGAGGACACATGACTCTGAACGAAACGCTGAACGAACTGATCGCGCCGGTTTGCGACAAACTGGGCTATGACGTCGTGCGCCTGCAAATGCAGGGCGGCAATTCCCGCAAGGTGTTGCAAATCATGGCTGAACGCAAGGACCGCCGCGCGATGACGGTCGACGACTGCGCCGAACTCAGCCGCGCGATCTCTCCGGTTCTGGACGAAAAGGATCCGATCGAAGACAACTACACGCTGGAGGTCAGCTCCCCCGGCATAGACCGCCCGCTGGTCAAGCCGGCGGATTTCGACCGGTTCAAAGGGTTTGAGGCGAAAATCGAATGCCTGAACGCCATCAACGGCAGAAAACGCTTTCAGGGACGCCTGCGAGGCGCCGACGGCGACCATGTCGTTTTGACGTTCGACGGCGCCGATCTGCGTTTGCCGTTCGACCAAATCGCGAAATCGAAATTGGTTCTGACGGACGATCTGCTGGCGGCTTTCGCTTCGCAAGACGAGGAATAACAAAGGAAGGACAGATATGGAAAACACGGCAGCTTTACCGCGTCCCGAACTGTTGCAGGTGGCGGACGCCGTCGCCCGCGACAAAGGCATCGAAAAGGACGAAGTTTTAACCGCGATGGAATTCGCCATTCAAAAGGCGGGACGTTCCAAATACGGGCTGGAACACGACATTCGCGCGGCGATCAGCCGCAAAGACGGTTCGATCACGATGGCGCGCTTTATCGAAATCGTTCCCGACGACGCGGAAATCGACGTCGAAAACGAAGAAGCGCAGATGACGTACAAAAAATATCTGGCTTCCCCTTGGCACAGAAAGTATCCGAATTTGAAAGTCGGCGATTTCATCGTCGACCCCCTGCCCCCGATCGATTTCGGGCGCATCGCCGCGCAGACCGCGAAACAGGTCATCGTGCAGAAAGTCCGCGACGCCGAACGCATTCGCCAGTACAACGAATTTAAAGACCGCATCGGCGAAATCGTCAACGGCGTCGTCAAACGCGTCGAAACGGGCAACATCGTCGTCGACATGGGGCGCGCCGAAGGCATCTTGCGCCGCGACGAACTGATCCCCCGCGAAGTCTTCCACAACGGCGACCGCATTCGCGCCTATCTGCTGGACGTGCGTCAGGAAACCAAGGGACCGCAGATTTTCCTGTCCCGCACCCACCCGCAGTTCATGGCTAAGCTGTTCACGCAGGAAGTTCCCGAAATCTACGACGGCGCGATCGAAATCAAAGCCGTCGCGCGCGACCCCGGTTCGCGCGCGAAGATGGCCGTCGCCGCCCGCGATTCCGGCATCGATCCCGTCGGCGCGTGCGTCGGACAGAAAGGCGCGCGCGTTCAGGCGATCGTGACCGAATTGCAGGGCGAAAAGGTCGACATCATCAAATGGTCGCCCGAACCCGCCGAATTCATCGTCAGCGCTCTGGCGCCCGCCGACGTCGTCAAAGTCGTTTTCAACGACGAAAACAACATCGAAGTCGTCGTTCCCGACGACCAGCTGTCTTTGGCGATCGGACGCCGCGGTCAAAACGTGCGTCTGGCGTCCCAGTTGACGAACCTGCACATCGACATTCTGACCGAAACCGAAGAATCCGAACGCCGTCAGAACGAACTGAAAGTCCGCACCAAGACGTTCATGGACGCTTTGGGCGTCGACGACATGATCGCGCATCTGCTGGCGGGCGAAGGCTTCACCTCCGTCGGCGAAATCGCTTTCGTCCCCGTCGAGGAAATCGCGGGAATCGAGGGCTTCGACGAAGATTTGGCGGAAGAGTTGCAGAAACGCGCCAAAGACTTCATCGAAAAGCAGAACGCCGAATTCGCCAAACGCAGCAAAGAACTGGACATCGACGCCGGTCTGATCAACTTTGACGGGCTGGATCAGGGCATGATCGTCAAACTGGCGGAAAAGGGCGTGAAAACGCTGGACGATTTTGCCGATTTGGCGGGCGACGAACTGCTGGAAATCTTGGGCGACGACGCGATGACGCCGCACGACGCCGACGCTTTGATCATGAAAGCGCGCGAACAACTGGGCTGGTTTGCTGATGACGGCAAAGAAAACGCCTAAGCCCAAAAAAGCGAAGAAAAACTGGCGGGGGACGCCGTCCCCCGACGGTTTGTCGCATAAAAAGAACGAAACGGTCAGACGCTGTCTGGCGACGCGCGAAACGTTGCCGCCCGAACGCCTGATCCGTTTTTGCGTTTCTCCCGACCGCGCGCTCGTCCCCGATCTGGCGCGCAAGCTGCCCGGTCGCGGACTGTGGGTGACGGCGGACAAAGACCTGATCGCCGAAGCCGTCGCCAAAGGGCTGTTCGCGAAAGCCGCGCACGCCAAGCTGACCTATCCCGACGATTTGGACGCCCTGATCCGGACGCTGTTCGTCAAACGTCTGCAATCCCTGTTGGGCTTTGCGAAAAAAGCGGGACTGGTCGTTTCGGGTTTCGAAAAATCAGCCGAGGCTTTGACGAAAAAACAGGCGTTCTGCCTGTTGGAGGCGACCGACGCCGCGACCGACGGGCGGGAAAAGCTGAACCGCCTGCGGGGCGACACCCCCGTCCTGTCCGTGCTGAGCGCCGACGAAACGGCGCGGGCTCTGGGCGCGGGCATGGGCGTCCACACCGTTTTAAAAGCGGGCGGTCCGGTTGATTTATTTGTTGCAGAAGCCAAGCGTTTTGGGGCATATTGCAAAAACGAACAAGTTTAACGCGAAGAAAAGGCTGATTGATTAAATGACAGACGAAAAGAAAATCCTTTCCTTGAAGAAAACGGTTGACGTCAACCGCGCACATTCCAACGCCGGTTTTTCATCGGGACGCAAAGTCCAGGTCGAAGTGCGCAAAAAACGCACCATCGTCACCGACGCCCACGGCAAAATTCAGGGGGTCAGAGAAGGCGCCGCCGCTTCGGGGTTGCTGGACAGCGAAAAGGCGCACCGTCTGAAAGTCTTGCAGGACGCGATGAAAGCGGAAGAGGAAAACCGCATCAAAGCCGCCGAGGAAGCCAAACGCAAAGCCGAAGAGGACGCCAAGCGCGCCGCCGAGGAAGCCGAACGCAAAGCCAAAGAAAAAGCCGAAGCCGAACTGCGCGCCGCCGAAGAAGCCAAAAAAGCCGCCGCGGCGCCCGCCGCCGCGGTTCGTCCCGCCCAGCCCGCGCAAAAACCCGCGGTCGTGAAAAAAGACGCCCCGAAAAAGCCTTTCGCCGCGAAACCCGCCGGATACAATCAGCCCGCGATGAGCCCCGAAGAAGCCGAAGCCGCCGAACAGCACCGCATGAAAACGGGCTTTAAACGCCGCGAAACTCGCGACGACGACAACCGTTATTCCAAACGCGGCGGCGAAGACGACAAATGGCGCGGCGGACGCAACGTGTCCGCTTTGATGCGCGGCGACGACGAAGAGGGACGCGGCAGAAGTCTGGCGTCCATCAAGCGCGCGCGCGAAAAAGAACGTCAAAAGATGTTCGGCGCGCCCAAACCCGCCGAAAAAGTCTACCGCGAAGTCGTCATTCCCGAAACGATCACCGTTCAGGAACTGGCGGCGCGCATGAGCGAACGCGGCGCCGACGTGGTCAAGGCGCTGATGAAAATGGGCGTCATGGCGACGATCACGCAAACGATCGACGCCGACATCGCGCAAATCATCGTCGAGGAAATGGGACACAAAGCCAAACGCGTCAACGAAGCCGACGTCGAAGACAACCTGCGCGACGCGCCCGACCCCGAAGAAACCAAAATTCCCCGCCCGCCCGTCGTGACGGTCATGGGACACGTCGACCACGGCAAAACGTCCCTGCTGGACAACCTGCGTTCGACCGACGTCGCCGCGCACGAAGCCGGCGGCATCACGCAGCACATCGGCGCGTACCAGATCACGCTGGAAAACGGGCAGAAAGTCACGTTCATCGACACGCCGGGGCACGCCGCCTTTACGGAAATGCGCGCCCGCGGGGCGAAAGTCACCGACATCGTCGTGCTGGTCGTCGCGGCGAACGACGGCATTATGCCGCAAACGATCGAAGCGATCACCCACGCCAAGGCGGCGGGCGTTCCCATCGTCGTCGCGATCAACAAAATCGACGTTCCGGGGGCGAATCCCGAAAAGGTGCGTCAGGATCTGATGCAGCACGGCGTCTATGTCGAAAGCATGGGCGGCGACGTCCTGTCCGTCGAAGTGTCGGCGAAAAAGAAAATCAATCTGGACAAGCTGGTCGAAGCCATTTTGCTGCAAGCCGAAATCCTCGACCTGCGCGCGAACCCCAACCATTCCGCCGAAGGCGCGATCATCGAAGCCAAGATGGAAAAGGGACGCGGTTCCGTCGCGACGGTTCTGGTTCAGCGCGGCACGCTGAAGCCGGGCGACATTTTCGTCGCGGGCAAAGACTGGGGACGCGTGCGCGCCATGGTGGACGAACGCGGACAACGCGTGACCGAAGCCGGTCCGTCCTTCCCCGTCGAAGTGCTGGGCTTCCAGTCCACGCCGTGCGCGGGCGACGACTTTATCGTCGTCGGCGACGAAGACCGCGCGCGCGAAGTCGCCGCCTACCGCCAGCGCAAGGAACGCGAAGCGTTGCAGGTGCGTTCGACCCGTTCGGCGATGGAACAGATGTTCGACAAGATCAAAGCCGGCGAAGCCAAGGAACTGCCCGTCGTCATCAAAGCAGACGTTCAGGGCTCCGTCGAGGCGCTGACCGCGACGCTGAACAAGATTTCGACCGACAAAGCCAAAGTCCGCATTCTGCACGCGGCGGTCGGCGCGATCAACGAATCCGATGTCACGCTGGCGAAGGCGTCCAGCGCGCTGATCATCGGGTTCAACGTCCGCGCGAACACGCTGGCGCGCACGGCGGCGAAACGCGACGGCATCGAAATCCGCTACCATTCCATCATCTACAACGTGGCGGACGACATTCACGCGGCGTTGGAAGGCATGCTCGCCCCCGAACTGAAAGAAAAGATTTTGGGCTACGCGAAAATCCGCGAAGTCTACAACATTTCCAAAGTCGGCAAGGTCGCGGGCTGCATGGTCAAGGAAGGCATCATGAAACGCGGAGCGCACGTCCGCCTGTTGCGGTCGAACGTCGTCTACCACGACGGCATGATGGCGGCGCTGAAACGGTTCAAGGACGACGTGAAAGAAGTCCGCGAAGGCTACGAATGCGGTATGAGCTTTGAAAACTTCAACGACATTCAGGTGGACGACACCGTCGAATGTTACGAAATCGAAGAAGTCGCCGCCAAGCTGGAAGAAGTCAAACTGTAAGAGGTCGCCCATGCGTTCCAATTCCAAACCCGTCACCCAGCGTCAACTGCGCGTCGCGGAACAGATCCGCCATATTCTGGCGGATTGTTTCCAGCGCGGCGACGTGCCGGACGATTTTTTGAACTGCCCGCCCGTTTCCGTGATGGAAGTCAAGGTGTCGCCCGATTTTTCGTTTTGCAAGGCGTTCGTTTCCGTTTTGTCGATCGAACCCGAAACCGCGGTCGAACTGGCGAAAGCGTTGAATAAACAGGCGGGATTTTTTCGCAGGATTTTGGGAACGAAAATCCGGTTGCGCCTGACGCCGGAAATCCGTTTTTACGCCGACGGCGCGCAGGCCGAAGCCGACAAAATCGAAACATTGCTGGCAAGCGAAGCCGTTCAACGCGATCTGATCGTCCGCGACGATGAAGAAAACGCCGACGAACAAACGGAAGACAAAAAATCCGATGATTAAAGCCGCCTTTTTCGACATCGACGGCACGCTGGTCAGCTTTAAAACGCACACGATGCCCGAATCGACCAAGCGGGCGCTGGCGGCTTTGCGTCACAACGGCGTCAAAGTCTTCATCGCCACGGGACGCGCGCCGAACAACATCGAATTCATCAAAAAAATGTTCGATTTCGACGGCTTTGTCTGTTTCAACGGTCAGTTGTGTCTGGAAACGGACGGCACGGTTTTGTACGACCACCCGCTGCCCAAACGCGATATCGACGCGGTTCTGCCCTATATGAACGAACACAAGATCGCGTGCTGCTTTGAAATGGCGTACCGGCAGGTGTTCAACATGGTGGATCGGCGCGTGCAGGATCTGCTGGCGTATGTCAACGAACCCGCCGTGAAGCCGGAAGACATCGTCGACGTATCGGAAATGACGCAGAACTTTTACCAGCTGTCCGCCTATATCACGCCGGACGAAGAGGAAAGCCTGATGCGTCATATGCCGGACTGCAAAGCGATGCGCTGGCACGAACTGTTCGTCAACATCGTCGGCAAAGACGGCGGAAAGCCCGTCGGCATCGCCAAAGTCTGCGAAAAATACGGTTACGACATCAACGACGTGATCGCGTTCGGCGACGGCGGCAACGACATCGACATGCTGAAATCGGTCGGCACCGGCGTCGCGATGGGCAACGCGGGCGAAAACGTCAAGGAAATCGCCGACTACGTCACGACGAGCGTCGACGGCGACGGTATCCGCAACGCCTTGAAGCACTTTGAACTGATTTGAAAAAAGCGGGAAATTCCCGCTTTCTTTTTATTAAAAATTCAGTTTGAAATCCAGCGTTCCCGCGTGATCCTGATAGTCTTTTCTGAACTTTCCGGCATAGGACAGGGATATTTCGGCTTTGACGCCGAACGCGAACGACACGCCCGCCCCCGCTTCCGCTCCGAAACGGTCGAGCTGTCCGCCCGCGACGTCGTACGCCGTTCCGCCGGACGAAACGATTTCCCCCTTGACCACCGTTCTGGCGAAATCGTACGTCGCCGCCGCTTTCAAATACGGAGTGACGCCGACGTTCGGCGCGGCGTTCAGACGGTAATCGCCCGACAGCTTCAATCCGCCGACCGCCGTCCAAATGTTTTGCGCGGTCGTTTTAACGGTCAAATCCGACGCGTTCGTAAAGTTGTCCTGTTCCACCGTCGTGAACCGCACGGCGATTTCGGGGGTCAGCGGCGCGTCGTAGCCGGCGGAGATCTGCGCGGCGAACGCCGTCGCGTCGTATTCGCTTTTCAGCCGCGCCGTTTTCGTCGTTTCGTCGTATTCCGACAGTCCCAAGACCAAAACCGCACTGATATAGGCGCGTTCCGGCTGATAGATCCCGTAGAGGAAAGTCGAATGCGTTTTGACGTCTGTATCGCGGCTGTCCGTGGAAATGTCCGTTTTCGTGTAAGCGTATCCCAGTCCGAATTTGAAATTTTCGGACGTGTTGTTTTCAATTCCCGCCGCGACGCCGTACGTCGACGCGTCGAACCCGTCCGATTGCCTTTCGCGTGCGTCCTGCTTGACGTATCCGCCCAGTCCGACCGCCCACGGCGTGACGCGTTCGGGATCGAAACCGCCGCCCGACCGTCCGCGGTACGCGCCCGCATGGGGGGACGAAAAGAAACGGTTGGTGTCGAAACCGCCCATGCGGTTTTGGGCGACGTCGACGACGGACAGCGCCGTTCCGCGCGCCGAACGCCAAACAGCTTGCGTCGCGTCGGGCAAAACCTCCGCCGTCGGCGCGGCGGCGGCGGCGGGGAAAGAGAACAGCGCGGCGGCGCAACAGACGGACGGCGAAAATCTGACAGGCATAAGAAAGCTTCCCTTTTTAAGAATTAAAGAACGCCGGCATTATGGCGCGAACACTTTAACAAAAACTTGCGCCGCCATAAAACCGCATGAAAAAGCCGCCCCGAAAGGCGGCTTTTCGAAAAACGGCGGCGATCAATCCGCGCTTTCGTCGTTTTCGTCGTTTTCGCTTTCCGCCGAAGCCGCCATCGCTTTGACCAGATCCAGCAGGCGTTTCGCGGCCCGGCGGTCGGGAATCATGTAATAGCACCGCACCAGTTCCAACGTTTCGCGTTTCGTCATCGGATCGAAATTGAACGCGACGGGTTCCTCCGCCAATTCGCCCGCGCCCGCCAGCATGCGCGGCGACGCGCCGGCGACCTGATCGTCCATGTCTTCGAAAAAGAAGCTGATCGGCACTTCCAGCACTTTGCCGATGTCGAACAGACGGCTGGCGCTGATGCGGTTCATGCCGCGTTCGTATTTTTGCACCTGCTGAAAGGTCAGTCCGATCTGCTCGCCCAGTTTTTCCTGGCTCATTCCCAGCAGGGTGCGGCGCATTTTAACGCGCGCGCCGACATAAACGTCGATCGGATTAGGCGCGCCGTCCGCCGTTCTGCCCCGCGATGATTTTTTTGTTCTGCCCATAAGCTTGTTCCCCATACATAAAAAGCCCAAGCACCTGATTTTTCCCTGCAACGGATAATCACCGCTTTTTGTCCGAAAATCAATTAAAAAAAAGGGATTGCGGAAAAAAATCAGTCGCCGATTTTCTTTTTTATTTTGCCGTTTTCAACAAAGCGCGCTATTTTAAAAAAATGTTAACGGCTTGGGATTCAATTCTTGCGAAAGTAATCGTTTCAGTGTTTTTTCACCCGAAAACGCTGATCTTTGTCTGTCTGGCGGTCGTTTCGGCGATCGCCGCGGCTTTTTCCGTTTTAATCCGCCGTTTGAAGCGGGCGCGTTTTATCGCCGAAAAGTTGAACACCGCCGAACTGGCTTTGGAAGCCTTTCCGGACGGGTATTTTCTGTGGATATACGATTCCGTCGGATTTTTGCGCAAAACGCACTGTTCCCGGCGGCTGGCGGTCATGATGAATCTGGCGCGCGGTTTCGATTCGCCCTTTGACGCGCTGCTGGAGCATTTTTCCCCCGACGGCGCGGATCTGCTGACGGCGAGCCTGAACGAAATGCGCGCGAACGACGCGCCGTTCGCCGTCGAACTGCCCGACGCGGCGCGGACGCGCGGCTTTCGCGTGACTGGTTTCCGCAACAAATCCGCCGGCAAAGAAACGGTCGACGTCCTGTGGGTGCGCGAAATCACCGAAACGACCAAACGGCTGGCGGCGCTGGAAAACGAAAACAAATCGCTGGAATCCCGCAACGCCCTGCTGAAACAGATGTTCGACGCCCTGCCCGTTCCGATATGGACGCGCAACGAAGACTATCAGATCGTCCTGTGCAATCCCGCCTACGCCGCCATCGCGCGCGCCGACAGTCCGGAACAGGCGGTTTTGCGGGGCAGCGAGCTGGTCTACGAAAAATCGTCGCACGAGGCGAAAGTCATCGCGTCGACCGCCCGCGCCACGGGCAAACGGTACGACACGGACGAATACGTCGTCATCGACGGAAAACGCCGGCTGGTCAACGTGAACGAAATCCTTTTGCCCGCCCGCGCCGGCGCGAAAAGCGGCACCGTCGGTTTTTTGAAAGACGTCACGCGGGAACACGAACTGCAAGCGTCCCTGTCGCGCCAAGCCGCTTCGCACGAAGAGGTTTTGGAACACCTGAAAACCGCGATCGCCGTGTTTGACGCCGGCATGCGCCTGCAATTCTACAACATGGCGTTTTTAAAGCTGTGGAATCTGGACGAAAAAGTGCTGGACCAGTCGCCGACCTACCCGCACTTGCTGGACATTCTGCGCGAAAACAGAAAACTGCCCGAAAACCGCGACTTCGCCGCATATAAAAGCCGCGAGATCAAATTTTTCACGACGCTGGTTTCGACGACCGGCGACGTCATGCACCTGCCTTCGGGCGTGACGCTGCGCCGCACGCTGACGCCGCACCCGCAGGGCGGGCTGCTGATCACCTACGAAGACGTGACGGGGCATTTGACGATGGAACGGTCGATGACCGTTTTGAACGAAACGCAGCACACCGTTTTGAACCACCTGCGCGAAGCGATCCTGCTGTTCGGCGGCGACGGACGTCTGCGTCTGGCGAACGAAGCGTATCTGACGCTGTGGGAAATCGGGGACGCGGGGTTCAATTCCCGCCCGATGACGATCGGCGAAGTGCTGGACAGCCAAAAATCTTTTTTTGAAAACGAGGACGACTGGGAATCGCTGAAAGAACAGCTGCTGGGCGTCGTCAACGCGCACACGGGCGAAGTGTTCCAAATTCTGCGCCCCGACGGCAAAGTGCTGGAATTTCTGGCGGCGGGACTGCCCGACGGCGGAATTTTCGTTTCGTTTCTGGACGTGACCGAAGTGGAAAAAAATTCGTCCCTCGCGGTGGAAAAGGAGGCTCTGCTCAGCCGTTTCAAACAAACGACCGTCCAAGCCGAAAAACTGCGCGCCGTCTTTCTGGAACAGCTGGGACGGGAAATCAGTCCGCAACTGACGGCTTTGGACGGCGCGGCGCGTCTGCTGGGCGATTCGCGGCGGCGCATGAACCAGAAACAGAAAGCCTGTCTGCAACAGGTCGCCGACGCGACGGCGGAACTGAAAACCCTGTTCGGCGACATGACGGATCTGGCGCTGATCGAAACCGGATCCGCCGTTTTGGAACTGGACAGCGTCGACATTCCCGAACTGCTGAACGGCGTTCTGTCGGGCGTGCGCGAACAGGCGAAAGCCAAAAACGTCGCGCTGAACGTGACTTTGCCCGAAAAAGCCCCTCTGCTGATCGCCGACAAAAAACGCCTGAAACAGGTGCTGTTCTATCTGGTCGGCAACGCCGTCGGCGCGGCGTTCAAGGACGGCGCCGTCGACCTGTCCGTGGCGGAGGACGACGAAAACCTGACCGTCACGCTGACGGAACGGTCGCTGGACGTGAAAAACGAATCCGACACCGTGAATTTCGCCGCGCGGAACGGCTTTGCGGCGGCGCTGATCCGCGGGTTCATCGAAATGCACGGCGGGACGCTGGGCGTTTCGGACAAAAACGGGACAAAGAAAACGCAAATCCGTCTGCCCGTCCACCGCGAAATTTAGAATTTCCCACCCTTCGCCCTTTTCGTTTTTTGTCGATTTTTATCAAAAAATCTTTTCATTTGACTCCGTTGCTGTATAATGAAAGCAAAAGGCAAAAGATTTGCCGCTCGTTTTTCACGGGGTTTTAAAATGGAAGAAAACAAGAAAAAACGCATTCGGCTGTCGGACGACAGCAAACTGGTATGGCAACAGCGCCATGCGGACGATAAAAACGTCCACGCCAACATCGTGCGCAACGACAACGTGCTGTACCGCAACGCCCAAGCCGCCAAAGCGGCGGAGGATCGCATGTACGCCGAACGCCTGAACCGCGAAAGGGAATCGCGCGAAACGCCCGCCGCCGAAAAACAGCGCCGCGAGGATTTGCGCCGAATCGAGGAAAAACTGGAAGTCCGCAACACCATCATGCGTCAGGAACACAGACTGGGCATGGACGGTCTGCTGTCCTACGAAGACATTACGCGGGCGCAGGAATCGAACAAATACGTCGGTACGAACAAACCGCTGAACATCAAAAAGCGCGACGTGCGCGGGCTGACCGGGAAAACGAAACGCAAACGCTCGTCCAAGCGGCTGTTGCCGTCCGAACGCAGACAGCGTCTGTCGCGCGCCAGAATCGAACGCGGGCGCAAAAAAGAACTGGAAAAGACCGCGCGGCGCGAATTGTACGTCAAGGACGCCAACGGCAACAAGATCAGCATCGACCGTTTGCGCAAACTGCGCGGACTGGATAAAAACCGCGCCGTCACGAAACGCGACGCGCAGGTCGTCCAAAAACAGATTTCCAAAGAAGCGGGACGCGGCAACGCTTTGCGCATTCGCAAACGCGACGAATACACGCGCTGATTTTTTAACGCGGAAAAGAATAAACGGAAACAGCGGATTCTTGACTTTATCCGCTGTTTTCTTTTTAATGGCGGAAATTGTTTTTTTGATCGAAAGGATTTCGAATCGTGTTGTTGCGTTTGACGCTGTTGGTTATCGGTTTGGCGTCGTCCTACGGCGGCAGTTTGTGCTTTAAAACGGGGAATCCCGGGGACATGGCTGTCGGCGCCGGCGCGATTTTGATCGGGATTCTCAGCTTTTTCTTCCTCAGCAAAGGGTTGTGGAAGATTTTGGGCTGTCTGACGACGTTCGTTTTGATGGCGGTGCTGGTCGGCGCCCTGTTTTTCTTCGTTTCGGGATCCGATCTGATCGGCAACGTGTCGGACGCGGTCAAAACGCAAATCGCCAAAGCCAGAGGCACGCCCGAATCCGCCGCCGCGGAACAGACCGCCGCCCCCGACGGCGTCCCCGCCGAACAGCAGGCGGCGCCGCAGCAGCGTCAGATGCCCCCGATCACGGGCAAGATTTCCGCGATTTCGTCGGGCGACGTTTTCAAAATCGATCAATACGTCCTCCGCCTGTACGGCGTGGCGACGCCGATGAACGGTCAGAACTGCACGGACGCGAACGGTCATTCCTATGAATGCGGCTATGTCGCGGCGCGCAAGTTGAAGGAATTCGTCAACGGCGACGACGTGACCTGCCGCGTGATGAACATCAACGCCGCGGGCGAACTGATGGCGGCGTGTTCCGTCGGCGCGTTCGACATCGGCGCGGCGATGGTGCAGGAAGGCTGGGCGGTCGCTCTGCCCGCCGTGACGCCGATTTACGTCCCCTATCAGAATCAGGCGCGGGAAAAACGCAACGGTTTGTGGGCGGGTCGTTTTCAAATGCCGTGGGAATGGCAGCAGGAACAGATCCAGCAGCGCCAGGCCGCCGCCGCCGTCACCGTCCCCGACGTTCCCGCTCCGCGCGCCGCGGGCGGCAAGAAAAAGAAAAGCATTTTCGATGTCTTCTGATCAAACGGAACGTTTTGTTTTCGAACGCCTGACGCAGCCGCGGCTGGAAAAGGTCGCGGCGATGCTGGCGCGGTCGGCGCGGTCCCGCGACGTCTTCGCGCTTTACGGCGATCTGGGGGCGGGAAAGTCCGTTTTCGCGCGCGCTTTCGTCCGCGCTTTGACGACGCCCGGCGAGGACGTCCCCAGCCCGACGTTCACTTTGGTGCAGACGTACGACGGCGAAAACGGGGCGGGCGAACCGCTGACCGTGTGGCATTTCGATCTGTACCGCCTGAAAACGGCGGACGAGATTTACGAAATCGGTTTCGAAGAGGCTTTGTCCGACGGCGTTTCCGTCATCGAATGGTCGGAACGCGCGGCGAAACTGCTGCCCCGCGACAGAATGGAAATCACTATCCGCCCCGACGGCGACGCGACGCGAACGCTGATCGCCGTCCCCATGGGCAAAGCGCTGGATAAAACGGAGGTTTTAAACGCATGCAGGAACGCCTTGACCGCCTGAACGCCTTTTTGAAACAAGCCCGCTGGGACGACGCCGACCGGCGTCTGCTGGCCGCCGACGCGTCTTTCCGCCATTACGACCGGCTGACGCGCGGCGGCGAATCGATGGTTTTGATGGACGCCCCGCCGCCGATGGAAAACGTCCGCCCGTTTCTGACGATCGACCGAAAGCTGGAGGAACTGGGATACAGCGTCCCCCACGTCCACGCCGAAGACGTCGACGACGGTTTCGTTCTGCTGGAAGACTTCGGCGATTCGACCTACACCCGTCTGCTGAAAAACGGCGCGGACGAACGCGCGCTGTACGAATTGGCGACGGATCTGCTGATCGACCTGAACCGCCGCGACGAATCCGAAACGGTGCCGGCGGGGCTGGCGCGGTACGACAAGGACGCCGCGACGCGCGAAGCTCTGCTGTTCACGGACTGGTTTCTGCCCGCCGCATCCGGTCGCGAAACGAACAAAGCCGCCGTCGACGATTTCGTCCTGCTGTGGGAGGATCTGTTCCCGATCGCGAACAACGCGCCGCAAACGCTCGTCCTGCGCGACTACCACGTCGACAACCTGCTTTTGTTAAAGAACCGCGCGGGCGTCAAAGCCTGCGGTCTGCTGGATTTTCAGGACGCTTTGCACGGCGCGGCGACCTACGACGTCATGTCGCTGATGGAAGACGCGCGCCGCGACATCGATTTCGACCTGCTGACCGCCATGCGCGACCGCTATATCGCGGGCATGGGGGACAGACTGCCCGACCGCGACGCTTTTCTGGCGTCTTGGGCTGTTTGGGCGGCTCAACGGCACGTCAAGGTGCTGGGCATCTTTGTCCGGCTGTGCGTGCGCGACGGCAAAAACCGCTATTTGCAGCATCTGCCCAGATTGTGGCGTTTGCTGGAACGCGCGCTGGAACACCCCGCGCTGGGCAAAATGAAGGTTTGGTTCGACAAAAACGTCCCCGCCGAATACAGAAAGATTCCCGCATGTCTGCAAAAATAACCAAAGCCATGATTCTGGCGGCGGGACGCGGCACGCGCATGCGCGAATTGACCGACGAACTGCCGAAACCGCTGATTTCCGTGAACGGGGAAACCCTGATCGACCGCGTCGCCGACAAAATCGTCGCGTTCGGCGTCAGGGACTGCGTCGTGAACCTGTGCTATCTGGGCGATAAAATCAAAGCCCGGTTGGAACGGCGAAACGATTTGCGCTTTTCCTTTTCGACCGAAGAAACCGCGCTGGAAACGGGCGGCGGCGTGAAAAAAGCCCTGCCGCTGCTGGGGAACGATCCGTTTTTCGTCGTCAACGCGGACCCGCTGTGGACGGACGAAACGCCCGCTTTGGAAAAAATGGCGCGGGCGTTCGACGCGGAAACGACGGACATTCTGCTGTTGCTGTGGTCGATGGACCGCGTGTTCGGTCACGACGGCAAAGGCGACTATTTCATCGAAAACGGCGTCCCCCGCCGCAAACGTCCGGACGAACCGTCCGCCCCGTATGTGTTCGCGGGCGCGCAAATCCTGCACCCGCGCGTTTTTGAAAACGCCCCCGACGGCAGGTTTTCGCTGAACGTCCTGTACGACGCCGCGCAAAAATCGGGACGTCTGCGCGCCGTCGTCGGCGAAGGCGACTGGTATCACGTCGGGACGCCCGAAGCGTTGTCTTTGGCGCAAAACCGTTTAAAGAAACACCCGTCATGACGGCGAAACGCGTTTTCACGATTTCCCCCGCCCTGCCTTTTGCCGACACGCTGGCGGCGGAGCTGTTGCGGCAGAACCGTTCCGATCCGGCGGAACTGGCGCGCACCGTTTTGTTTTTGCCGACGCGCCGCGCCTGCAAAACCGTGCAGGAGGCTTTTTTGCGTCAAAGCGGTGGAAAACCGCTGATGCTGCCGCGCCTGATTCCCTTTTCCGCGATCGAAAAACCCGAAACGCAGGCTTTGCTGGGACTGCCCGCCGCCGACCTGCCCGACGCGATCGCGCCGTTGCGCCGCCGTCTGCTGCTGGCGAAGCTGATCAAACGGCGCGACGGGACGCTGAGCGCGCAAAAGGCGCTGGATCTGGCGGACGCTCTGGCGGCTTTTCTGGACGAAGTCTATATCGAAAGCATGCCGTTCGATCGGCTGAAAGACATCGTTCCCGTCGAACTGGCGGCGCATTGGCAGGAAACGCTGACCTTTTTGGAAATCGTCACGGACGTCTGGCAAAACATTCTGGCGGAGGAACGCGTCATCGACGCCGCCGACCGGCAGGTTCGCCTGTTTTCCGCCCTCGCCCGCCATTGGCGCGAAAATCCGCCCGAATACCCCGTCGTCGCGGCGGGGTCGACGGGGTCGCGTCCCGCCACCGCCGATTTGCTGGACGCCATAGCGTCGGCGGAAAACGGCAAAGTCGTCCTGCCGGGGCTGGACACGCTGTCCGACGACGAAAGCTTTGCCGCCGTCGAACCCTCTCACCCGCAGTACAACTTGAAAAGACTGCTGGAACGCATGGGCGTCGACCGCCGCGACGTTTTGCCGTTCGGCGCGAAGACCGCGGAACGGACGGAACGTCTGCGCCTGATTTCGGAAGCCATGCGTCCCGCCGCGACGACGGACGGCTGGCGAACCGCGCCGAAATTCGAACCGGACGTTCTGGACGGCGTGCGCCGGATCGACTGCGCCGACGAACGCGAAGAAGCTCTGGTCATCGCGCTGATTTTGCGCCAAACGCTGGAAACGCCCGAAAAAACGGCGGCGCTGATCACGCCCGACCGTTTTCTGGCGCGCCGCGTCGTCGCCGAAATGAACCGCTGGGGCATCGAAATGGACGATTCGGCGGGGACGAACCTGACCCTGACGCCGACGGGGACTTTTCTGCTTTTGCTGGGGCAAGCCGCGCTGTCGAACGCCGCCCCCGCCGATCTGCTGGCGTGTTTGAAACACCCGACGGCGCTGGGCGGAAAAAGCTTCGCCCCGTTCCGTTCGACCGTGCGCGAACTGGAACGCCGCCTGTTGCGCGGCAGACGCCCCGGAAACGGTTTGACTGGACTGCTGACCGCGGCTGAAAACGACGAAAACGGAAGCGCGCGCCTTGTCCCGTTCGTCGCCGGTCTGATCGACCGGATCGGCGATTTTATCGATTTGATGAGCGGCGGTTTCCCCCTGCCTTTCGGTGAAATGCTGGACGCCCACCTGACCGCCGCCGAACGGCTGGCGCAAAGCGCGGATAAAACCGGCGCGGAACGCCTGTGGTCGGGCGACGCGGGCGAGGCGGCGGCTGATTTTCTGACGCAAATCAAGGAACAAGCCGATTTGATCGGCGACATCGCCCCCGCCGAATACCTGCCTTTGCTTTACGCACTGTTCAAGGGCGTGACCGTGCGTCCGAAATACGGCACGCACCCGCGGCTGGACATTCTGGGGACGATGGAAGCGCGCCTGATTCAGCCCGACGTGATGATTCTGGGCGGTCTGAACGAAGGCGTCTGGCCGCAAACGCCCGAAGTCGATCCGTGGCTGTCCCGTCCGATGCGGGAAAAGTGCGGTTTGCCGCCGCCCGAACGGAAAATCGCGCTGTCCGCCCACGACTTCGCGCAGGCGTTCTGCGCCGAAAACCTGATTATGACCCGCGCGGTCAAAAGCGGCGGCACCCCCGGCGTTCCGTCCCGCTGGCTGTCGCGTCTGCAAACCGTTCTGGGCATTTCCGGACTGAAATTCGACGGCGGCGACGAACGGGACTGGGCGCGTGAAATCGACAAGCCCGCGGCGTCGCTGTCCTTTTTGCCGCCGAAACCGACGCCGCCCGCGTCCGCGCGCCCCCGGCGTCTGTCCGTGACCAGAATCGAAACGCTGATGCGCGACCCTTACGGCATTTACGCGCGCTACGTGCTGGGACTGAAAAAGCTCAAAGACGTCGACGAACCGTTTTCCGCCGCCGATTTCGGCACGATCGCGCACAAGGTCGTCGAAGTGTTCTGCGAACGCCACGCGGACGGCGTCCCGCCCGACAACGCCGAAGACGAAATCCTCGCCGTCGCGGACGAACAGATCGACGCGCTGGGCTACGCGCGAACGGACGCGACGTTTTGGAAACCGCGTCTGCGATCGGTCTTGATCTGGTTCGTCAAGCGAATGCGCGAAAGCGGCGACATCAAAAAAATTCATTGCGAACGCGACGGGAAACTGCGCTTTGAAACCAAAGGCGGCGAATTCGCATTGACGGGCTGCGCCGACCGTATCGATTTGCTGAAAGACGGTTCGGCGCGCATCGTCGACTATAAAACGGGCGCGCCCCCCAGCGAAAAAAGCGTCGTCGCGGGATACGCGCCGCAGCTGCCGCTGGAAGCCGCCATTTACAAATACGGCGAGTTCGACGGCGTTCCGCGCGCCGACGTCGAAACGCTGGAATACTGGCGTTTGATCGGGCGCAAAGAGGGCGGAACCGTCAGGCGGCTGAAAGCGGACGCGCGGGAACTGGCGGACGACGCCCTGAACAGGCTGAAAGATCTGATCAACGCCTACGACGACGAATCCACGCCTTATTACGCCACGCCCGACACCAGCCTGTCGCTGAAATACAACGACTACGAACATCTGGCGCGGTTCGACGAATGGGCGACGGCGGCGCGGGACGACGATGACGACGGCGACGACACGGAGGACGACAATGGTTGATTCGACAGATCCGAACGCTTTGCAGCGCATGGCGGCCAACCCGTTTGAATCCGCCTGGGTGGCGGCGTCGGCGGGATCGGGAAAAACGAAAGTCCTGTCCGACCGCGTGCTGAATCTGCTGTTGACGGGAACGCCGCCCGAAAAAATCCTGTGCCTGACTTTCACGCGCACGGCGGCGGCGCAAATGGCGAACAAGATTTCGGAACGGCTGGGCAGGTGGGCGGCGGAGGACGAATCCGACCTGATCAGGGATTTGACCGACCTGCGCGACGCGCCCCCCGACGCCGACCTGATCGCGCGCGCCGGACGGCTGTTCGCGCGTCTGCTGGACACGGCGGGGGGATTGAAAGTCACGACTTTGCACGGCTTTTGCCAGTCCCTGCTGAAACGATTCCCGTTAGAGGCGGGCGTGTCCCCGCATTTCGACGTGCTGGACGAAGCCGGCGCGAAAGATTTGATCGCCCGCGCGCAAACCGACGTGCTGGGCGCCCCCGCCTACGCGGACTGTTTGAAAACGATCACCATGATGACGGACGAGGACAGTTTTTTGAAACTGCTGGCGGAAATGACGTTCCACTTGTCGAAACTGCGTCGGATCGACGAACGGTTCAAAACGCCCGAAGCGCTGAAAGCCGCCTATGAATCCGCCCTGTCCCTGCCGCCGGGCGCGACCGTCGAAAGCCTGACGCGCGATTTTTGCGATATAAGCGAAGAACGCGAAAGCGCGCTGAAAACAGCCGCCGTCGTTCTTTCCGCGTCCAAAAAGCCGACCGACAAACAAAAAGGCGCGGTCGTCGCGGCGTTTCTGGCGGCGGACGAAGCGGACAGACCGGAACGGCTGAACGAATACACGGACGTCTTTCTGACGCAAAGCGACACGATCCGGTCAAGGCTGGTCTGCAAAGAATCCGAAACCGTCCTGCCCGACATGCTGAAAGAGGCGGATCTGGCTTTGACCTGCCGTCAACGGGTGAAATCGCTGGAAACGATGGCGCGGTCGACGGATCTGTTGAAAATCGGCGCGGCGATTTTGAACCGCTACACGGCGCTGAAAGCCGAACGCGGCGTCATGGACTACGACGATTTGATCGCGTCGGCGAAACGCCTGCTGGAAACGTCGGACGCCGCGGCGTGGGTTTTGTTCAAACTGGACGGCGGCATCGACCACATTCTGGTGGACGAGGCGCAGGACACCAGCCCCGACCAATGGGCGATCATCAAAGCGCTGGCGGACGAGTTTTTCGCCGGCGCGGGACGCGAATCGCGAAACAGGACGATTTTCGCCGTCGGCGACAAAAAGCAGTCGATTTTCAGCTTTCAGGGCGCGGTTCCCGAAGAATTCGAACGCATGCGCCTGTTTTTCAAACAAAAGGTCGAAAGCGCCGGTCAAAAATGGAACGACGTGCCGATGTACATTTCGTTCCGTTCCGTCCAAGCCGTCATCGACACGGTGAATCTGGTTTTGAAATCGCCCGTTCCCCGCGACGGCGTCGCCGCCCCCGACGAAGACGCGACGCACGTTTCCTTTCGCAAAAAACAGGGCGGGCTGGTCGAAGTTTGGGCGTTGGAGGAAAAAAATCCCGACGACACGCGCCAGCCGTTCACCAAACCCGTCGAACGGACGTTTTCCCAAACGCCCGTCACCCGTCTGGCGCAAAAAATCGCGCGGCGGATCGCGCGCATGGTTCGCGGCGGGGAAATTCTGGAATCGCAAAACAGACCGATCCGCGCGGGCGACATCATGGTTCTGGTGCGCCGCCGCAACGCCTTTATCGAAGATTTGTCCCGCGAACTGAAAACGCTGGGCGTTCCCGTTTCGGGCGTCGACCGGTTGAAAATCACGACGCATGTCGCCGTCAAGGATCTGATGGTTCTGGGCGATTTTCTGCTGTTGCCCGAAGACGATCTGGCTTTGGCGACCGTGTTGCGCTCTCCCTTATGCGGCACCGCCGCCGACGATCTGACCGACGCGGACGCCGGCGCGGCGGCGCGGGCGGGCATGCCTCTGACCGGCGTTTCGGAACGGGATCTGTTCGATCTGGCGTTCGACCGCGGCGGGCGGACGCTGTTCGACCGGCTGAAAACGTACGAAAGCCGCCCCGACACTCCGCTCGGCAAAGCGTATCTGTTTTTAAAAGATTTGCTGGGTCGGGTCGACAAAATGCGCCCGTTCGAACTTTATTCCTACGTTCTGGGACCCAAAGGCGGACGCGCGGCGTTCGTCGCGCGGCTGGGCGAACAGGCGCTGGACGCGCTGGACGAGTTTATGGCGCTGGCGCTGAAATTCGACATGAGTCAGCCGCCGTCGCTGCAAAACTTTTTGATTTCCCTGCGCAAAAACGACGTCGAAATCAAGCGCGACCCCGAACAGGCGGCGTTCGACGCGGTACGCATCATGACCGTCCACGCGTCGAAAGGCTTGCAGGCGCCGATCGTCTTCCTGCCCGACACGCATCAGATTCCGACCGTCAAAGACCGCACGTTCTGGACGGACGACGACGGTCTGCTGCTGTGGTCGCCGTCCAAGCCGACCCGATGCGAGCGCGTCAAAGACGAAATCGCCGCCGAAGAACGAAAACAGCGGCGTGAATACAACCGCCTGCTGTACGTCGCGCTGACGCGCGCCGCCGACCGCCTGTACGTCGCCGGCTGGGAAAGCAAGGGATCGCCGACCGAAGACTGGTACACATCGGTTCGAAACGCGCTGAGCGGACACGCGCCGGACGCCGGAAACGACGGACCGGACGCCCCCGTCCTGCGCCTGACATGCGAACAAACGGAACCGCCCGCGCCCGCGCCGGAACGTTTGGAAAACCGCGCGCCCGCCCCTCTGCCCGAATGGGCGCGCCGCCCCGCGCCGGACGAACCGACGCCGCCGCGCCCCCTCGCCCCGTCGCGCCCCGACGTGGACGATCCCGCCGCGCCGTCCCCGCTGACCGCCGGACGGGTCAAAGCCGTCAAGCGCGGGATTTTGGTACACTCCCTGTTGGAAATCCTGCCCCGTCTTGGCGAATCCGACCGTTTCGCCGCCGCGCGGCGGCTGATCGCCGTCCGCGCCCCCGACCTGCCGGACGACGAAGCCGGCGAACTGGCGCGATCCGTCGTTTCCCTGCTGACCGCGCCGGAATGCGCGGGCGTGTTCCGCCCCGATTCGCTGGCGGAAGTCCCCGTGTCCGGCGTCGTGGACGACCGCGTCGTGAACGGCAAAATCGACCGCGTCGCCGTTTCGGACGGCGAAGTGCGCCTGTTCGATTACAAATCGGGCAGCCGCGTTCCCGAAACCGTTGACGAAACGCCCGAAGCCTACGTTTATCAAATGGCGGCGTACAAAGCGCTGATGCGCGGAATTTACCCCGACAAAACGGTGCGCTGTTTCCTGCTGTGGACGGAAGCGCCGAAAGTCGTCGAAATCACGGATTTGGTTTCGCGGTACGAACGGACGTAGCAAAAGCGGGGCTGTTTGACAGCCCCGCCCGTTGTTTTCAGACTTTTAAACTTTATTTGTTCAGAACGGAATTGATCGTCTTGCCGTTCACGAACGAAACGATGCTTTCGTCCGCCGTTCTCAAAATGCGGTGCACCGCGTCGATCGAGTTGAACGCGACGTGCGGCGTGATGATGACGTTTTTCAACTGCAACATGCGCAGGTTGATCAGCGAACGCAACAGCGTGTCGGATTCGTGCGTTTCGATCGCGGACAGATACAGGTCGTCGTGAATCAGCGGCGATTCGTATTCCAGAACGTCCAGCCCCGCACCGTACACTTTGCCGCTGGACAGCGCCTTGTACAACGCTTCGGTGTCGATCAGCTCGCCGCGGGCGGTGTTGACGATGACGACGCCCTGTTTCATCTTGGCGAACGCCGCGTCGTCCAGCAGGTGGTAGTTTTCTTTTGTCAGCGGGCAATGCAGGGTAATGACGTCGGACTGCGTCAGCAGTTCGTCCAGCGAAACGTATTTGAACCCGTATTCCTGCGCGAATTTTTCGTTGGGATACGGATCGAACGCCAGCAGCGTCATGTCAAAGCTTTTGGCGATTTTGGCGACGTAGCGTCCGATCGCGCCCGTTCCGATGATGCCGATCGTGCGCCCGCGCAGATCGAATCCCAAATAGCGGTCGGTGCTGACGTGGCTTTCCTGAACCGCGCGGAAGGAACGGCTGATTTTGCGGGTCACGTCGATCAGCAGACCGAACGTGTATTCCGCGACGGTCGAATCGCCGTACCCGGGGACGTTGACGACTTCGATCCCGTGTTCGCGGCAGTATGCCAAATCGACATTGTTGTATCCCGTCGAACGCAACGCGATCAATTTCAGATTCGGGAAGTTCGACAAAACGCGCGCGCCGACGTCGACGGCGTGGACGAACACCGAAATGATGTCCGCGTCGGAAACCCGTTTGATTTCCTCTTCGGTCAAATCGGCGGGGCTTTTTTCCAGATAGACGGTCTGCGCGTCAATCGGCAGCGGATTTTTTTTGTAATAATCGGCGGCGATTTCGGAAACATTGAAATAAACGATTTTTGTCATGGCGTACTCCATCAATTTCAAACCTTTGACGCGTGAAATATAGAACGGTTTTCAAAAAAATCAATATGGCTTATATGACAAACGTCACGAAAAAGGCGCCGCGGCACCGCCGGACGCCTTTTATCCGCCTTATTCCTGACGATAGGTCGCCAGAAATTCCTTCAACCGTCCCAGCGCCTTTTCCAAATCGTCCGCGCGCGGCAGGAAAACGACGCGGAAATGATCGGGCTTTTCCCAGTTGAACCCCGTTCCGTTGACCAGCAGAATCCGTTTGTCCATCAGCAGATCCAGCACGAATTTCTGATCGTCGTAAATATTGAACTTCGCCGTGTCGATTTTGGGGAACATGTACAGCGCCCCCATCGCCTTGACGCACGAAATCCCCGGAATGTCGTTCAGCAGTTTGTGGCACAGCGTGCGCTGTTCGTACAGCCTCCCCCCCGGTTTGACCAGATCGTTGATGCTTTGATAGCCGCCCAGCGCGGTCTGAATCGCGTACTGCCCCGGCACGTTGGAACACAGCCGCATGTTCGCCAGCAGATCCAGCCCGTCGATGTAGTCTTCGGCGATTTTCTTGTTGCCGCTCAGCACCATCCAAGCCGCGCGGAACCCGCAGGCGCGGTAGTTTTTGGACAAGCCGTTGTAGGTGACGCACAGCGTGTCGCGAACCATGGACGCCAGCGACGTGTGAACCGCGCCGTCGTACAGGATTTTGTCGTAGATTTCGTCGCAGAACACCGCCAGTTTGTGCTTTTCGGCTATGGCGGCGATTTTTTCCAGAACCTCTTTCGGATAGACGGCGCCCGTCGGGTTGTTCGGGTTGATGACGACGATTCCCTTTGTTTTGGGCGTGATTTTGCTTTCCAGATCGTTCAAGTCGGGATACCAGTCCGATTCTTCGTCGCAAACGTAATGCACGGGTTTTCCGCCCGCCAGACAGATCGCCGCCGTCCACAGCGGGTAGTCCGGCGCGGGGACGAGGATTTCGTCGCCGCCGTCCAGAAACGCCTCCATGCTGAGCAGGATCAGGTCGGAAACGCCGTTGCCCAGATAGATGTCGTTGATCTGGACGCCGTTGATGCCCTTTTGCTGGCAATAGTGCATGACCGCCTTGCGCGCGGGAAAGATGCCCTTTGAATCGGAATAGCCGTCGGAAAACGGAATGTTCAAAATGACGTCCTTGATGATTTCCTCGGGCGCGTTCAGGTCGAACACGGCGGGGTTGCCGATGTTCAATTTCAGGATTTTATAGCCCGCCTCCTCCAACCGGTTGGCGGCTTTTAAAACGGGACCGCGGATTTCGTAGTGAACGCCGTTCAGACGCGACGATTTTTGAAACTCTCTCATCATCAAAGCTCCTTGCTCAAACACTTTCCGCGGCGGACTCGACCGCTTCCGTTTCGGGGATTTCCGCCCCGCCGACAATCTTGTAGGCGCATTTCAGCCCGTCGACGGCGGCGGACATGATGCCGCCCGCGTATCCCGCCCCTTCGCCGCAGGGATAGACGCCCGCGATCGACACGCTTTGCAGCGAAGCGGGGTCGCGGATCATGCGCACGGGCGACGACGTTCTGGTTTCCGCCGCGGTCATCAGCGCGTCCGGCGACGCGAACCCGCGGATTTTGCGGTCCATTTTCTTAAATCCCATTTTCATCGTTTCCAGCACGAAATCGGGCAAAACGGCGCGGAAATCCGACATTTGCACCCCCGGCAGATAGGACGGCTTGACCGATCCGTACACGGTCGTTTCGCGGTCGTTCAAAAAATCGATGACGCGCTGAACGGGAGCGCGGAACAGCCCGCCGCCCGCCTTGAACGCGTCTTCTTCGATCCGGCGCTGAAATTCGACGCCCGCCAGCGGGTGGTCCGAACCGAAATCGGCGGGACGCACGTCGACCAGCAGCGCGCTGTTGGCGTTGATTTTGTCGCGGGCGTAAGTGCTCATGCCGTTGGTGACCAGCCGTCCCGCTTCGGACGCGGCGGCGACGACCGTTCCCCCCGGGCACATGCAGAACGTGTACATCGACCGTCCGTTGTCCAGATGCACCGCCAGCTTGTAATCGGCGGGACCGACGACGGCTTTCGGATTGGCGACGCTGTACTGGCTTTTGTTGATGAATTTTTGCAAATGCTCGATGCGCACGCCGACGGCGAAAGGCTTTTGCACCATCTGCAATCCGCGTTCGTACAGCATTTCGAACGTGTCGCGCGCGCTGTGCCCCAGCGCCAGAATCACGCTGTCCGCGGCGATTTCCTCCGTTTCGCCCTGCGCGTTTTCGACCTTGACGCCCGCGATCCGCCCGTCTTTGACGATCAGGTCGGTCAGGCGCGTTTCAAAACGGTATTCCCCGCCCAAAGACATGATTTGACGGCGCAGGTTGCCGACCATGTAGCCCAGCTTGTCCGTGCCGATGTGGGGTTTGTTCAGGTACATGATTTCCTCGGGCGCGCCGGCGGCGACGAATTCCTGCAAGACTTTGCTCGTCCAGCAATCCTTTTTGATGCCGGTCGTCAGTTTGCCGTCGGAAAAAGTCCCCGCGCCGCCTTCGCCGAACTGGACGTTCGAATTTTCGTTCAGTTCGCCGATTTTCCAAAAGCGGTTCACGTCCTTGCGGCGTTTGGAAACGGGTTTGCCGCGTTCGATCAAAATCGGGTTCGCCCCCGCGCGCGCCAAAGCCAAGCCCGCCATCAGCCCCGCGGGTCCCGTGCCGACGACGACCGGACGCAGCGCCTTGCCCACGCGCCAGACGGGTTCGGGCAACTGGGCGGGCGGCGCGAAGACGACGACGTCCTTGTACGGGCATTCGGCGACCGCCTGATTTTCGTCCCCGTCCAAAGCGACGTCGAAAACGTACTGCAACATCAGATTCTGGCGTTTGCGCGCGTCGACCGATTTTTTGGCGATGCGGAAAAACACGATATTTTTAAAGCCCGTCAATTCCTCAATATAAGCTTTGAAATCGTCGGGCAAAGCCTTGGGTCTGAATTTTACGTTGGCGATTCTGATCACGGAAAGCGTCCTTGTTCAAATGAAATTCCTATCGTTTTACCCTTGTCGCGTCCTTTGTTCAAGACGAAAAGCGTTTGCAACGCGGGGGAATTGCCTTTATACTCCGAACGTCTGACGCCAAAGGACGCCCCTGCGGCGCAAGAGGAAAAATTCAATGGAAACAAGAGTCGCTTTGATCGGCATCGTCGTCGACAATCCCGAATCCGTCATGACGCTGAACGCGCTGCTGCACGAATACGGCGCGTACATCATCGGGCGCATGGGAATCCCGTACCGCAAGCGCGGAATCAGCGTCATCAGCGTCGCCCTCGACGCGCCGCCGGACGTTGTCAGCGCCCTGTCGGGCAAGCTGGGCATGCTGGACGGCGTGTCGACGAAAACCGTTTATTCAAAATGACCGCGCTGACGGGCAGGGTTCGCCCCGACCCGAAAGGAGATAAAAAAACATGTACGATCCGAAATCGTTAAAGGCGGAGGAGTTCATCTGCCACGACGAAATTCTGGCAACGCTGGATTACGCCGAAAAAAACAAACGCAACGCCGAACTGATCGACCAAATCATCGACAAGGCGAAACTGTGGAAAGGTCTGACCCACCGCGAGGCTTCCGTCCTGCTGGCGTGCGACCTGCCCGACAGGAATGACCGGATTTTCAAACTGGCGGAACAGCTGAAAAAGGACTTTTACGGCAACCGCATCGTTTTGTTCGCGCCGCTTTACCTGTCGAACTATTGCGTGAACGGGTGCGTGTACTGCCCCTATCACGTCAAAAACAAACACATTCCCCGCAAAAAGCTGACGCAGGATCAGATCCGCGCCGAAGTCGTCGCCTTGCAGGACATGGGACACAAACGGCTGGCGCTGGAAGCCGGCGAAGACCCCGTCAACAACCCGATCGAATATATCCTTGACAGCATCAAGACCATTTATTCGATCAAGCACAAAAACGGCGCGATCCGCCGCGTCAACGTCAACATCGCCGCGACGACGGTCGAAAACTATAAAAAACTGCACGACGCGGGAATCGGCACCTACATTCTGTTTCAGGAAACCTACAACAGGGAATCCTATGAAAAACTGCACCCGACGGGTCCCAAGCACAACTACGCCTATCACACCGAAGCGATGGACCGCGCCATGCGGGGCGGCATCGACGACGTGGGACTGGGCGTTCTGTACGGGCTGGAAAACTACGCCTACGAATTCGCCGGACTGCTGATGCACGCCGAACATCTGGAAGCCGTCCACGGCGTCGGTCCGCACACGATTTCCGTGCCGCGCATCTGCCCCGCCGACGACATCGACCCCGCGTCGTTCAAAGACGCCCTGCCCGACGACATTTTCGCCAAAATCATCGCCTGCATTCGCGTTTCGACGCCGTACACGGGCATGATCATCTCCACCCGCGAAAGCCAAAAAATGCGCGAACGCGCCCTGCATCTGGGCATTTCGCAAATCAGCGGCGCGTCGTCCACGTCGGTCGGCGGCTACGTCGTGCGCGAAACGGAAACGGCGCAGTTCGACCGCGCCGATACCCGCACGCTGGACGAAGTCATCAAATGGCTGATGGACATGGGCTACATTCCCAGTTTCTGCACCGCCTGCTACCGCGCGGGACGCACCGGCGACCGTTTCATGGATTTGTGCAAATCGAAACAGATTCTGAACTGCTGCCACCCGAACGCGCTGATGACGCTGAAAGAATATCTGGAAGACTACGCGTCCCCCGAAACCAAAAAGGTCGGCGAAGAACTGATTAAACGCGAGCTTGCCAACATCGCGAGTCCCAAGGTCCGCGACGTCTGCCAGGACCATTTGACCCACATCGCCGCCGGCGAACGCGATTTCAGATTTTAACGGAAAAGTCCGAATGAAACGCTTGTTTTCCGCCGTTTTGACCGCGTTCTTTCTTTTTGTCCCCCCTGCCCGCGCGCAAACGGACGGATTCGGGATTTACCCGCTGGACGAAGCGGTCAGGCGGCGGATTACGGGCGTTTCTTTCCCGTCCGGCGCGGACGCGCGAATCGCTTACGGCGATTTGCGGCTGATTCGCGTCAGGCATTACGGCTTTGACGGCAAAGTCGGGAACGGCGAACTGATCTGCGCCGCCGACGCCGCGCCGAAAATCCTTGCCGTTTTTCGCGAACTGTTTGAAAACAAATACGAAATCGAAAAAATAAAGCTGATCGACGATTACGGCGCGAACGACGAAAAATCCATGACGGACAACAACACGTCGTGTTTCAACTACCGTTTGATCGCGGGGTCGAAAAAGCTGTCGAATCATTCGTTCGGGCGCGCGGTCGATTTGAACCCGCTGTACAACCCCTATGTTAAGATCAAAGCCGACCGCGTCGTCGTTTCCCCGACGGCGGGCAAATCTTACGCCGACAGGACGCGATCTTTCGCCCGCAAAATCGACGCGGACGATTTGGCGGTCAAAGTGTTTAAAAAGCATGGGTTCGTCTGGGGCGGCGACTGGAAATCCGTCAAAGACTATCAGCATTTCGAACTGCCGGAAAAATAAACCGTCCGAAAGAATCGGCGCATAACAAAACCGCAGACTTTCACCTGCGGTTTTGTTATGGTGGAGATGAGGAGAATCGAACTCCTGACCTACGCGATGCGAACGCGTCGCTCTCCCAGCTGAGCTACACCCCCACGACGTCAGGTAATATCCGCCTTTTATCCGTCTTTGTCAACAGTTATTTTTCATTTTTTCATAAAAAAACGAAACCGGAAAAAAACGCGTTTTTTCCGGCTTCGCCACAACTTTTTTTCAGTCCTGCTCGCTTTCCAAAAAAGCGGAGTAAATCGCTTCGGCGTTGTCGCTGCCGCGCAACAGGGTGCGCACCTTTTCATCGCGCAACAGTCGCGACGCCTTCGCCAGCGCCGTCAGATGATCCCCGCCCGAATTTTCCGGCGTCAACAGCAGGAAAACCAAATCGACGGGCTGTCCGTCGGGGGCGTCGAAATCGACGGGATTCGCCAGTCTGGCGAAAGCGACGTACAACCGGTTCAGGTCGGTCATCTTGCCGTGCGGAACGGCGACGCCGTATCCGACCGCCGTCGATCCCAGCCGTTCGCGTTCCAGCAAAACGTCCAGAACGGCGCGATCCTCCAATCCCAGCCGGCGCGCGGCAAGGGACGCGATTTCCTGCAACGCCTGTTTTTTGCTTGTCGCCTTTAAATCGGGCAAAATCGATTCGGGCGTCAACAATTCGGAAATCAACATGACCGAAAACCGCGGGATCAGTTCGCCTGCGGGTCGACCCAGCCGATGTTTCCGTCGGCGCGGCGATAAACCATGTTCAATCCGCCGTGGGCGATGTTTCTGAACATCAAAGCGGGAACGTCCGCCAAATCCATGCGCATCACGGCGCCGCTGACGGTGCACAGCGGCAGTTCGGACTGCATTTCGGCGACGACGACGGGCGCGGCTTCGTCCTGCGGCAAAGATTCCTCGTCGGATTCTTTTTCCGGTTCGATAACGGCGAAGTTGACCGTTTCAGCGCTGGCTTTATGGTCGGTCAGGCGTTTTTTGTAACGCTGCAGCTGTTTGGCGATGCGGTCGTTGGCAGCGTCGAAAGCGGCGTAGGCGTCGGCGTTCGCGGACGTGCCCTGAATCAAAACGCTGCTCATCGGGTGGGCGGAAATGTCAGCTTTGATCAAGTTGCCTTCTTTGGAAAAGGCGACGGAAGCGGTCAAAGGCGTGTCGAAATACTTTTTAACGGTATTTTCGATGCGTTCTTCAACATAAGAGCGCAAGCTGGTTCCGATGTCGATCTGTTTTCCTGTGATAGAAATTTTCATGGTGCCGTTCTCATAAGTTAATGGTTGAACCTGCGGCGGACGCGCCGCCTAAACCGAAAAGGTACGACCCCGCGCGCGGTAAGTCAAGAAAATGTTGCGTTCGCCGCGATTTAATCGCCGCCGCGGCGTTTGTCGCGCTTGCGTTGCGCGGACGTCGGAATCCCCATTGATTCGCGGTATTTGGCGACCGTTCGGCGCGCGATTTCGACCCCTTCGGATTTCAGCGCGGCGACCAGAGCCTCGTCCGACAGGACGCCGTTTTTGTCTTCGGCGCCGATCAATTCCCGAACGCGCCGTTTGACCGCCTGCGCCGAAACGGCGTCGCCGCCGTCTTCCGTTTCCAGCGCGCGGGAAAAAAAGTATTTCAGTTCGAAAACGCCCGCGGGACAGGCGATGTATTTTTGCGCCGTCACGCGGCTGACCGTGCTTTCATGCAAGCCGGCGGCGTCCGCCACGTCGCGCAGGATCATCGGTTTCAGCGCCGCCTCCCCGCGCAGGAAAAAATCGCGCTGACGGTCGACGATTTCAGCCGCGACCTTTAAAATCGTTTCCGCGCGCTGGTTCAGCGCCCTGATCAGCCAGTTCGCGGCGGACAGGTGCTGCGTCAGGAACTTTTTCGCCGCCTTGTCGCCCTTCGCCAGTCCCGCCACCCGCGCGGCGTAGGACCGGTTGATCAGCACGCGGGGCAGGACGGCTTGGTTCAGTTCGACGACGAAATCGCCGTTTTTCGCGCGCCGCAGCAAAACGTCGGGAACGACGGCGGCGGGAACGGCGTCGTCGAACGCCGACGCTGGACGGGGATTCAGCCGCTTGATTTCGTCGATCATGTCGGCGACGTCGTCCGCGTCGACGCCGCAGATTTTCGCCAGCTGTTTGTATTCGCGCTTCGCGACCAGATCCAGACGCGCGACCATCGCCGCCATCGCGGGATCGAAGCGGTCGCGCTCTTTCAACTGCAAAGCCAGACATTCCGACAGATCGCGCGCGAACAGCCCCGTCGGCGCAAACGATTGCAGCGTCGGCAAAATCCTGTTCAGCGTTTCGGCGGAACAGACGTCGTCGGTCTTTTCGCTCAGCCACCCGTTGGAATCCAGCCGTTCCGCCAGCGCGCGGGCTGTTTTCCGGTCGTTTTCGTCGCCGAAAGCCAGCCTGATCTGCCGTTCGACGGATTCGGACAGGGACGGCGGTTTAGCGGCGCACAAATCGACGGCGGAAAAATCGGCGTCGTATCCCGCCGCGCCCGCGCCGGTCGACGGATTCATCGAAAAATCCGGTTCGAAACCGGGGTCGGCGTCGGACGCCTGTTCGTAAAAGCTGTCTTCGGTCGGCTCGTCGTTCGTGTCGGGCGGACATTCCTCCGCCCCCGTCGAATCGAACAGGTCGGGCAAGCCGTCGCGGTCGCCGGATTCCGAACCGGCGAAAGGCGTTTCCGCGGGATCGTCGGCGTCAAGCGCGCCCTCGCGTTCCAAAAAAGGATTGTTTTCCAGCTCTTCGGCGATCGCCGTTTCCAATTCCAGCGACGACATCTGCAACAGACGAATGGCTTGCCGCAGCTGCGGCGTCATCGCCAAAGCCTGCGACTGCCGTAAATCCAGACGAGGTGTCAAGGACATCTGCCGCCCCCTGTCTTGCGAAGTCACAGCGCGAATTTTTCACCCAGATAGACGCGGCGGACGTCTTCGTGGCGGACGACGTCCTGCGGGTCGCCTTCCATCAAAACGACGCCATCGTGCAGAATATAGGCGCGGTCAATGATGTCCAGCGTTTCGCGCACGTTGTGGTCGGTGATCAGGACGCCGATGCCGCGGTGTTTCAGATGCGACACCAGATCCCTGATTTCGCCGACGGAAATCGGATCGATCCCCGCCAGCGGTTCGTCCAGCAGAATGAACGACGGCGACGACGCCAAAGCGCGCGCGATTTCGACGCGGCGCCGTTCGCCGCCCGACAAAGCCAAAGCGGGCGCGCGGCGCAAATGGGCGATGGAAAATTCGTTCAGCAGCTCTTCCAGCATTTCTTCGCGCCTGTCCCAGCGGGGTTCGGCGATTTCCAAAATGGCGCGAATGTTGTTTTCGACGTTCAGACTGCGGAAAATGGAAGCTTCCTGCGGCAGATAGCCGATCCCCAGACGGGCGCGGCGGTACATGGGCAGGGACGTGACGTCGATGCCGTCGACCGTCACCGTTCCCGAATCGGGGGTGATCAATCCCGTGATGCAGTAAAAGGACGTCGTTTTTCCCGCGCCGTTCGGTCCCAGCAGTCCGACGGCTTCGCCGCGGTCGACTTTGAACGACACGTTGCGCAGAACGGGACGTTTTTTGTACGCTTTGGACAGGCAGGTGGCGCGCAACCCCATTTCGGTCGTCGCCGCCAAACGCGGCGCGCTGTTATTCCCCGTCGGAGGAACTGAGGAGTTTTTCGTTTGATTCGCGTCCGTCATCGTCACCGCTGTTGTTTCCCTTTAAAACGGTCGGCGCTTTGGGCTTTTCGATTTCGACGGGCTTTTTGCCGCTTTCGGGAACGAAAACACCGCGCACCTGTTTTTTAGATTTACCCTTTTCGGACATCATTTGCAAGCGGCTTACGCCCGTTTTCATATTTATATCGGCGACTTCGCCGACGATGAAGTTTTTGCCTTGCGATATTTTGACGTTCCCCTGCAGGGTCGCCGTTTCCTTGTCGACCAGATAAACGCCCGCGTCGCCTTGGACTTTTTCCTTGTCGTTCGAAATAACGACGTTGTTTTCGGCTTCGAAACGCTCGACCTGAGTCGCGTTGCCTTTTTTGACGAAATAGGCTTTGACGACGTCGGCTTCCAGACGGCGGGAATCCTTCAAAGCAGTGACGCCGCGTCTGGCGACCGCCATGTTTTCGTTTTGCCACAGTTCCAGAACTTTCGCCGTCACGCGTTCCTGACCCGCGAACAGCTTAACGGGATTTCCTTTAAGAATGATTACCGATTTTTCGATTTCATAAACCGCCGAATCCGCGTAAACCGTCTGTTTCGGCGTCGTGATGATGACGTTTCCGAACGCCTTGACCAGATAGACGTCGCCGTCTTTGCCGTTCGCGTCGCGGTAGAAAGCGGTGATTTTATCGGCGCCCATCGACGTGTCGCCGCGCGTGACCAGCGCTTTTTTCTCGGCGGTCAGCGTTTTTTTGACGCTGTTCCATTCCAGTCCGCCGTCGCTGGTCAGGACGACCTGCTGTTTTTGCGGCGTTTTGGACGCGCGGGCGCGCGCCGCCTGCGAAAACGCGAAAACGAAAGCCAACGTCAAACACAAAAAAAGACTGCGGCGCATTTATTTTTTTCCTTTCGTTCTGTTTTCGGGATAAAACACGGCGCGCGTCTTTCCCGTCAGACGGATCATGGTTCCCTTTTGCGAAACGGAAAAGCCGTCGGCTTCGGCGCTGCCCGCGGGCATGCGGACGAACACCTTTTCGCGTCCCGAAATATCGCGGGTTTTCATATTGACGACGGCGCCCGTCGTTTCGATTTCCTCGCCCGTTTCGGTGTACAGATAGACCTGTCCGGACAGTTCCATCGTGTCGTCCTTTTGCGAATAGACGCCGACGTCGGAATCCAAAGCGAACCAGCGGTTGTCCCTGCGCAACAGGTCGGCTTTGATGTCGTTCAGCCGGACGCGGCGCGTTTCGCCGGGCAGTTCGAAAGCTTTTTTGGCGACCAGATTGAACGGTTCGCCCTTTTCGTCAACCGAGAAAAAACGCGGATTGACCATCGCCTGATCGTCGGGGACAGCCATATCCTTGATGTCCGACGCCAGCAGGGAAATCTGTTCTTCCTGCTGGGCGTTCAGCTGCGGCCAGACGATCACCAGCCCGATCAGAACCGCCGCCAGACTGGGAAATAAAATTTTCAGGGAAACGACCAGCCGGCTGTGGGTGCGCATGCGCCTTTTCTGCCTGCGCTGCCAGTCCGCCGCGCCGCCCGTGCGCGTTTTTCCCCATTTCACATCGCTGATGTCGACGACCTTTTGCGCCATCAGGCGACTCCGGCGCGCAAGCAGTCGTGCATGTGCAGCAACCCGATCGGCTTGCCTTCGCCGTCCAGAACGAACAGTCCCGTAATGCCCTTGCCCGTCGTGTTCATAATGCGCAAAGCGTCGATCGCCAGCGTCTGCGCCGTCGTCGTGCGGGGATTCGTCGTCATCACGTCACCGACCGTTTTCGTCAGCAGGTCGGGCGCCATCGCGCGGCGCAAATCGCCGTCGGTGAAAATGCCGCAGAATTTGCCGGAACCGTCGACAACCCCCAGACAGCCGAAGCCCTTTGAGCTCATCTCAACCAAAGCGTCCGCCATGTTCAACCCCGGTTCGACCAGCGGCATTTCGTCGCCCGTGTGCATCAGGTCGGCGACGGTCAGCATCATCTTGCCCAGTTTGCCGCCGGGGTGGCGCAGTTTGTATTGGTCTTTGGAAAAATTGTGCAGTTTCAGCAAAGCGATCGCCAGCGCGTCGCCCAAAGCCAGCATCAGCGTCGTCGACGTCGTGGGCGCCATGCCGAACGGGCAGGCTTCGCGAATCGGCGGCAGGCACAGGACGACGTCCGACTGACGTCCCAGCGTGCTGTCGCGCCGCCCCGTCATGCCGATCAGCTTGATGCCGAAACGGCGGCAGAACGCGATGATGTCGCTCAGTTCCGGGGCTTCGCCCGAATTGGACAGCGCGATGACGATGTCGTCGGGTTCGATCATGCCCAGATCGCCGTGGCTGGCTTCGCCGGGGTGGACGAAATACGCCGTCGTCCCCAAAGACGCCAGCGACGCCGCGATTTTGCGCGCGATGTGTCCGCTTTTGCCCATGCCGGTGACGATGACGCGCCCCTTCGCCGCGTTGACGGCGTTGACGGCGTCGACGAACGAACCGTCGACGCTGTCGCTTAAAAGCTTTAACGACGCGCTTTCCAAATCCAAAACATCGTGGGCTGTCTGCAATATTTCGCCGGAAGTCATCATTCGCGTCGTTCCCTTGTCAAAAAATCAATGTGAAAACACGGTGCCGCATTCAAATCCCGCGATATCCATCATACCGACGTGCGGCAGAAAATCGAAACACGCCCGCGCCATTTCCGTCCGCCCCTCGCGCGCCAGCAAAGCGTCCAGCTTTTCTTTCAGCACGTGCAGATAAAGAACGTCGTTCGCGGCGTATTTCAGCTGTTCGGGCGACAGTTCGTCCGCCCCCCAGTCGGAACACTGCTGTTCCTTTTCCAATTCGACGCCCAGCAGGGATTCGCACAGCGATTTCAGGCTGTGCGACGGGGCGTTCGTCCGCGCCAGCTTCGACGCGATTTTCGTGCAGTAGACGGGACGGCAGACCGCCCCCAGATATTTGTACAGCGCGGCGACGTCGAACCGCGCGTATTGAAAGATTTTCAGAACGGACGGATCTTCGATCAGCATCTTCAGATTCGGCGCGTCGTAGCACCCTTTTTTGAAACGGACGATATGGGCGTTTCCTTTGCCGTCCCCCAGCTGAACCAGGCACAGCCGGTCGCGGTTCAATTCCAGTCCCATCGTTTCGGTGTCGACGGCGACGGCTTTTTCGAAACGGACGTTTTCGGGCAAATCCCCTTCGTGAAAGTAAATTTGCGTCATTGATTTAAATTCCTTCCGTTCAAAAAGAAAGGGGCTTTAACCGCCCCTTTGTCTTGAAACTTGTTTTGGTGCCCAAAATAGGACTCGAACCTACACACCCTTGCGAGTACTAGCACCTGAAGCTAGCGCGTCTACCAATTCCGCCATTTGGGCAAAACAAGAAACAGGTAACTGTCTATTACGTTTTTACCCTCCCGTCAACAAAAAAATTTCAAAAAATGCAAAAAAGATAAATTCCCAGCAAAACGCGGTAGATCGCGAACACCGCGAACGACGACGTTTTCAGCCATTTCATCAAAAAACCGATCGCCAGAACGCCGCCCGCGAACGAAATCAGCCCGCCCGTCAGAATCATCGTCCCCGACAGCGCGCCCGCCGTTCCTCCGCCCGCCAGAATATCCAAAATCCCCAGCGTTCCCGCCGCGCCGATGGTCGGAATCGACAACAGCATCGAAAAACGCGCCGATTCCCCCCGCTCGATTCCCAGCGCGCGCGCCGCCGTCATCGTGATGCCCGACCGGCTGACGCCCGGAATCAACGCCAGCACCTGCGCGCAGCCGATCAAAAAGGCGTCTTTCAGCGTCATCGCGGCGACGTTTTTGCCCGCTTTGCCGATTCGGTCCGCCGCGTACAGCAGGACGCCGCCCGCGATCGCGGTCACCGCGACGACCGTCGGATTTCGGAGATTTTCCTCGATGTACGAATGAAACAGCGCGCCGGCGGCGAAAACGGGCAGACACCCGACGCCCAGTTTCAGGGTCAAAGCGGCGGCTGGCGTTTCGAACCGCCGTTTCAGGACGTCGACGCCGCCCGAAATCATCGCCGCGACGTCCGCGCGGAAATAGATCATCACGGAAAACAGCGTGCCGACGTGCAGGGCGATGTCCGCCGCCAGCCCCTGGTCCCGCCAGCCGAACAGCATCGGCGTCAAAATCAGGTGCGCCGAAGAGCTGACCGGCAGAAATTCCGCCGCGCTCTGCACCAAAGCCAGAACAACCGTTTGCAACATGGGCGTTTCCTCCGTTTGAAAAAACCTTTCGCGTCAGGATAAGTTTTTTTTCGATATTTACAAGCTATAAACTATTCCAATATAAGAATCTTAGAACAAGTTTGCTTTCGGAAAGACGGCGCATGTACACATTGTATCAACACCCCGCGGATCCTTTTTCCAACAAAGTGCGAATGCTGTTGGGAGAAAAAGGTTTGCAATTCAACGAGATAACAGAAGCTTTTTGGCTGTACCGCCCCGAATTCGCCGCCGTCAACCCGTCCGGCGAAACCCCCGTTCTGGAAGAACCCGACGGCACGCTGATCTGCGGACACCGTCCGATCTGCGAATACGTCGACGAAACGACGTCGCGCCCCCTGCTGGGCAGCTATCCGCGCGACAAAGCCGAGGCGCGCCGCCTGTGCGACTGGTTCGACGACAAGTTTTACAACGAAGTCACCCGCTATCTGGCGGGCGAAAAAATCATCAAGCGGCTGACGGGCGGCGTTCCCGATTCGGAAACGATCCGCGCGGGAAAAATCAACATCGCCGGTCATCTGGCTTACGCCGAATGGCTGTTGAAACAGCGCAACTGGCTGGCAGGCGACGCGTTTTCCATGGCGGACATTTCGGCGGCGGCGCAGTTCGCGATTCTGGACTACATCGGCGAAGTCCCGTGGGACAAGCCCGCGCCGGACGGCGGCTTGGCGTTCAAAGAAACCCGCGACTGGTACGCGCGCGTCAAATCGCGTCCGTCCTTCCGCGGCATTTTGACGCTTCGCATCGCGGGAATCACCCCCGTCCCCCACTACACGAACCCCGATTTTTGACCGACGGAGCTGAACCGGAAATGAAAAAACTGTTTTTGCCGTTGTTCCTTTGCCTGTGCCTGACCGCCTGTTCGACGCCGACGCGCGTCTATTATTGGGAAAAGGCGAACACGGGGGCGGAACGTTTTGTGCGGGATCACAACAAATGTCTGGAACAAGCCGACTTCTGGCCGTGGTCGCTTTCATGGGGCGGCGAAGCCACCACGCTGGATCTGCGCCTGCGGCTGAAAGACGGCGGCATCTGGGCGAATTTCATTCCCTACGTCGGATCCATGCCGATTTTCGTGAATTCCGCCCACCCGTCCGGCACCGTGATTTACTGGCGTTACGCGTCCTGCATGCGCGACAAAGGCTACACCGAACGCCGCCCCTACGGCGGTCCGCTGTGATCAAAGAATTTTGTTTGCTTAAAATAATGGAATAAAGAGCTATGACCGAAAACAAGAAAATCGTCGTTATGCAAGTCCTGCCCCGTCTGGAAACGGGCGGCGTCGAACGGGGGACGACCGAAATCGCCGCCGCTCTGACCGACGCGGGATTCGGATCGATCGTCGTTTCGGGCGGCGGACGTCTGGTGCACGACTTGGAACGGGGCGGCACGGAACACATCACTCTGCCCGTGTATTCCAAAAACTGGTTCACGATCCGCCGCAACGCCGCGAAGCTGGCGAAAATCATCAGGGAAAAGCGCGTCGACATCGTCCACGCGCGCTCCCGCGCTCCCGCGTGGGCGGCGAAGCGGGCGTGCGAAATGACGGGCGTCCCGTTCATGACGACGTTTCACGGCGCGTACAACATGGGACCGTTCAACATCAAAAAAAGATACAACAAAGTGATGACGGACGGCGTCGTGACGATCGCGGTGTCGAACTTTATCAAAAACCATATCCTGAGCAACTATGAAAACGTCGATTCCGACAAGATCCGCGTGATTCACCGCGGCGCGGACGTCGACCGGTTCAACACGTCGCAGGTGACGCAGGGGCGGCTGATCGCCCTGTCGCAAAAATGGAACCTGCCGGAGGACAAGCCCGTCATCATGCTGCCGGGGCGTCTGACCCGCTGGAAAGGTCAGCTGCTGTTTCTGGACGCGCTGGCGCAGATGAAGCACAAAAACGACGTGCGCTGTCTGTTCGTCGGATCGGATCAGGGGCGTTCGGGCTACCGCCGCGAATTGGAACGCAAGATTAAAAAGCTGGGATTGAGCGCCGCGGTTCAGCTGGTCGACCATTGCAGCGAAATGGACGTCGCCTACATGCTGTCGGACATCGTCGTGTCCGCGTCCACCGACCCCGAAGCGTTCGGGCGCGTCATTCCCGAAGCGCAGGCGATGGGGCGTCTGGTCGTCGGTCCCGACCACGGCGGGGCGACCGAAACGATTCGGGACGGCGAAACCGGATTTTTGTTCAAGCACGGCGACGCCGCCGATCTGGCGCGCAAGCTGGACGCCGCGCTGGACCTGCCCGCGGACGAAAAGCGGGCGATGACCGAACGGGCGATGCGGGGCGTGCGCGACGACTTTTCCAAAACGAAAATGTGCGAAAAGACGCTGGCGCTGTACCGCGAGGTCGCGGCGGCTTTCCCCGTCGGCGGGAAAACGGCGTAAATCATTCGTTCGGCTTTGATTCCCTCTTGAATGCGGGACAAAGCGGAATTACAATGCGCGCATCAAAAACTTTAAATGAAAGAAGATTGTTTTCATGGTTTCGATTAAACTTCCCGACAGCTCGGTGCTGTCATTCGACGGGGCGACCGACGGGGCGCAAATCGCCGCCAAAATCGGCGCCGGTCTGGCGAAAGCGGCTTTGGCGATCAAAGTCAACGGAAAATTGCAGGATTTGGCGACGCCGATCGCGTCCGACGCCGACGTCGACATCGTCACCGCGAAATCGCCCGAAGGTCTGGGCATTATCCGCCACACCTGTTCGCACGTCATGGCGCAGGCGGTGCAGGAACTGTACCCCGAAACGCAGGTGACGATCGGACCCGCCATCGAAAACGGATTCTATTACGACTTCGCCCGCGAAAAACCCTTTACGCCCGCCGATTTGGAAGCCATCGAAAAACGCATGACTGAAATCGTCGACCGCGACGAACCGATCGCGCGCGAAGAAAAAACGCGCGAAGACGCCATCGCCTACTTTAAAAACAGGGGCGAAAAATACAAAGTCGAACTGATTGAAGACCTGCCCGCCGACGCGGTGATCAGCTTTTACCGCCAGGGCGACTTCATCGACCTGTGCCGCGGTCCGCATCTGCCGTCCACGGGAAAGGTCGGCAAAGCCTTTAAACTGATGAAGGTCGCGGGCGCGTATTGGCGCGGCGATTCTTCGCGCGAACAGCTGCAGCGCATTTACGGCACGGCGTGGGCGGACAAAAAAGCTCTGGACGCCTATCTGGTTCAGCTGGAAGAGGCTGAAAAACGCGACCACCGCAAGCTGGGACGCGAAATGGATCTGTTCCATTTCGAAGACGTCGCCCCCGGCGACATTTTCTGGCACCCGCACGGCTGGACGCTGTTCCAGACGCTGATCAACTATCTGCGCAAACGCCAGAACGACGTCGGCTACGTTGAAATCAACACGCCGCAGATCATGGACCGCGTTTTGTGGGAAACGTCGGGGCACTGGGATTGGTACCGCGAAAACATGTTCACCACGACGATCGAGGATCGCGTTTTCTGCGTCAAGCCGATGAACTGCCCCGGCGGCATTCTGGTGTTCAAACAGGGCATCAAATCCTACCGCGACCTGCCGCAGTACATCGCCGAATTCGGTCGCGTCCACCGTTACGAGGCGTCCGGCGCCCTGCACGGGCTGTTCCGCGTCCGCGCGTTCACGCAGGACGACGCGCACATTTTCTGCACGCCCGAACAGCTGGAGGACGAATGCCAGAAGGTCGTCCGCCTGATGCTGGACATCTACGACGCGTTCGGACTGAAAGACGTCAGCATCAAACTGTCCACCCGCCCCGACGAACGCATCGGCGCGGACGAACTGTGGGACAAGACGGAAACCGCTTTGGCGCAGGCGCTGACCGACATGGGCTACAAATACACGCTGAACCCCGGCGACGGCGCGTTCTACGGTCCGAAGCTGGACTTCAAGGTCAAGGACGCGATCGGTCGCGAATGGCAGCTGGGCACGCTGCAGGTCGACATGAACCTGCCGGAACGCTTTGACGTCACCTATATCGGCGAAGACGGCGAAAAGCACCGCCCGATCATGTTGCACCGCGCGCTGTTCGGTTCGCTGGAACGCTTCACGGGTATCATGATCGAACATTACGCGGGCAAATTTCCGTTCTGGCTGGCACCCGTTCAGGCGGTCGTAGCAACGATCACCGACGACGGCGACGAATACGCCGCGGAAGTGGTCAAAGCCTTGAAAAAGGCGGGCATTCGCGCCGAAATCGATCTGCGCAACGAAAAAATCAGCTACAAGATCCGCGAACATTCGCTGAAAAAAGTTCCCGTCGTGCTGGTCATCGGCAAAAAGGAAGCCGCCGACAAAACCGTCACGATCCGCCGTTTGGGTCAGGAAAAGCAAGAAACGCTTGCACTTGGCGACGTAATTGCTAAACTGACCGCCGAATCGGCGTGGCCGCATATCGAAGAATAACTTTTAACCTAATGGAGGCTCTTCATTTCTAACGAAACGACACATGGCTCGCCCACCCGTGAGGGACCGCGCGCCAATACAGACATTACGGCGAAAGAAGTCCGCTTGATCGGCGCCGACGGTGAAAACGTCGGGGTGGTTTCCGTGCGCGAAGCGTTGAAACTGGCTGACGAGGCGGGATTGGATCTGATCGAAATTTCGCCGAACGCCAATCCGCCCGTTTGCAAAATTCTGGATTTGGGCAAATTCCGCTATGAACAGCAGAAGAAAAAGGCGGAAGCCCGTAAAAACCAGAAAGTTGTCGAAATCAAAGAAATCAAGCTGAGTCCGAACATCGACACGCACGATTACGAAGTCAAACTGCGCAACGCGCAACGCTTTGTTTCCGAAGGCAACAAAGTCAAATTCACCCTGCGTTTCCGCGGTCGCGAAATGGCGTACATCAAACAGGGCGAGGAAATCATGGCGCGAATCGTCGCCGATTCGGATCTGTACACCAAGGTCGAACAGCCCGCGAAGTTGGAAGGCAAACAAATTTCGATGGTTTTGGCACCGAAGTAACCGCCGTTTCAATCGGTCGAACCCGCGAAGGACACAATCTTTCGCGGGTTTTTCATATCTTTTTTCTCTTGTTTTAAGTGTGTGACATATCACACATACACATTGTGATATAAAACACATTTAAAATGTGACAAAAATCATATACAAAATATTTATATACTACATATAAAAATATTTTTCATTTTAAAAAGAAAAATTTTTAGAAAAAAGTAACGTTTTATAAAACGATAAAATATTTATATACATAAAAATTAAAGTAAAATTGTTTTTCATAAATTTCAACAGAATGGCAACATATTGATTCAAAACGATAAAATCGAATTATGGCTAAAATGTGTCAGTTTCGCTTTACTTTTGTCAGAAAAGTAATGTAGTCTAATAGTCAGAGGAAAAACTTTAAGCGAAGGGATCCGGAGATGAAACATTCTTTTTTGACATTATGCGCCATCGCTTTCGCCCTGCAAATCTGCAACGCGAACGCCGCCGGCGTTTTTAACGATTCGGAATCATTCGTCGTCGCCAGAGCTTTCAAACTGGGACGCGGCAAAGCGGCTTCAATCTATTCCGGCGGAAAACTGGGCACCGTCGACGCCAACAAAAAAACCGTCGACGAAAACGGCGGCGAAACCGAAAACACGTTCCAAATCCCCTGCGACAAAAATTGCGCGAGCTGCGACACGAAAACGGGTACCTGTTCGGCGTGCAAATCCAGTTTCAAACTGGAAAACAACGCCTGCGTCTACGTTCCGTCCGCGCAGGATCTGGACACCGGCTGTCTGATGAACTGCGGTCAGGGATTTTCCTATTCCCGTCCGGGGGACAAGAACAACGGTCAGGAACTGGTTTGCACCAAATATCCCAAGGACTGCGGCTACGGTTGCACGACGGGTTGGGACATCGACTATCTGGTCAACGGCACGAACTACACCTGCCAAACCGCCATTCAGAAAGAAGACAACAAGTCCGCCTGTGAACAATATTGCGGCGAAGGGTTCGGCGAACCGCGTTCCGGATCAAAGAACAACGGTCAGGAAATCGTTTGCACGAAATACCCGAAATCCTGCGGCTACGGCTGCACGACGGGTTGGGACATCGACTATCTGGTCAACGGCACGAACTACACCTGTCAGACCGCCATTCAGCCCGACGAGGACGACACGTCCGACGCCGCCTGCGTCAAACACTGCGGCGACGGGTTCGGCGGCGCGCGTTCCGGGTCGAAAAACAACGGCAAGGAAATCGTCTGCACGAAATATCCGCTGTCCTGCGGCTACGGCTGCACGACGGGCTGGGACATCGACTATCTGGTCAACGGCACGAACTACACTTGCCAGACCGCCATTCAAGCCGGCGAAGAAGCCGAATGTGTGAAACACTGCGGCGACGGGTTCGGCGAACCGCGTTCCGGGTCGAAAAACAACGGCAAGGAAATCGTCTGCACGAAATATCCGCTGTCCTGCGGCTACGGCTGCACGACGGGCTGGGACATCGACTATCTGGTCAACGGCACGAACTACACCTGCCAAACCGCCCGCCAATCGGGCAGAGACGCCGACTGCGTCAAATACTGCGGCGACGGATTCAGCTACGACCGTCCGGGGGACAAGAACAACGGTCAGGAACTGGTCTGCACCAAATATCCGAAATCCTGCGGCTACGGCTGCACGACGGGTTGGGACATCGACTATCTGGTCAAGGGGACGAATTACACCTGCCAGACGGCGATTCAAATATAAAGGTCCGAAATCTCGACGCGAAAGGCGGGGACCGATCCCCGCCTTTTTCGCGCGCGGGAAGGGAACGGCGTTTTCCGCCCTTGCGTTTCGAAAAAATTTCCCTTATATTTTTCGTGTCGGGATTTCCCGACTATGATGCTAAACGCCTTGTGGAATAGGCGTAGCGGACC
>ERZ808286.185-NODE-185-length-47989-cov-24.974694_pt1 | contig 47989 bp, 58 predicted proteins | sample MGYA00521276_ERZ808286 | MGnify/ENA primary metagenome ERZ808286 (study PRJEB31516, sample SAMN03275607) | gut metagenome | biome: mammalia-associated habitat; material: feces | host: Papio cynocephalus | place: Kenya | collected 2012-08-01 ... | reverse complement strand
ATCTGGGCGTCCTTCTCCTTGATCTGGGCGTCCTTCTCCTTGATCTGGGCGTCCTTCTCCTTGATGCGTTCGTCGAGTAGTTCGATCTGGGCTCTGAGGACATCGGGGCTGTCGGAATAATATTGGCGGTTGTCAATGTTACCGATAGTTTGCCTGTTATTGTTGCCTACAACTGAGGCAATATTACCATCTCCTACACTGTTGGAGCCAGTAGTCAACATATTCCCTTCCCCTGTCAAAAGCCACTGAATATTCAAGTCCGGAAAGTTCTGAGCAATGCTTGCAACTTTATCTGGCTGTAAACTCTTTCGCATTGATGCGATGAAAGAGGTTGACACTCCGATAATTCTACCGAATTCCGATTTGTTGATGCGTTTGAAGGCTAAATAGCTAGTTAGCCTTTCCTTTACGGTTGTATTCTCCATAATATTACTTTTTTCAAAAAATATTGCTTGCAATGCTTGAATATTTCAAAGCATTGCTTATATTTGCAGTGTAAACACAAACGCAATACAAATGCAATACAGCATTAAATGAGCGAAGATAACAATAAAATATCACAAAAACAATGAGTTATGAGCGAAGAAGAAAGAATGGAGAGGACCACGGTGGGCATCTGGAGGGTGTTCGCGGTTGTTGTGGCGGTGGCGTTGATGGTGAACGCGGTGCAGGCGATTGCAGGGAAAGCGGAGTTCGCGTGGTGGCACTTGGGGACACTGATGATTGCGTACACGATGGGTGCGTGCGCAGACTGGCTCCGGAGACTGTCAGCTGGCGCAAGGCTTATAAGGATGCGATGGCGTGGCTTCTCAGTCCGGAAAACAATCCGGACGCGTGGATGCTGATGGGAGTCACCACACACGATTGGGACGGGAGACAACATCACTAATATTCATTGGCTATGGAGAAATATGATGTCAATAGGGACAAGTTCATCGATCTGATGGCAAAGCATCACGAAGATGCGGGGGTGAACAATGTCTGGCTTTGGCAAAAGGCGCAAGAGGGCGAGGACATAATGCCGCTTGCGAGGAAATTCATCGCTGGCAGACTGGAGCAGTGTGTGGCGGCTTGGGAGTGTGCGGCCGGTGTCTGGAGACTTGACAAGGGTGGGATGCCGGAGCGTGATCCAGGAAAGTGGGACTGGGAGAAGCTTGTGGAATTCTTGATGGTGACGCTTGAGGAGGATGTGGTCTGATATGTTGATGCATTACATTGTGGAAGGTGTCATGCTGGCGTTCGTGGTCTGGCTGTACTGGCGGGCGTTCAAGGATGATTTCAAGGATAATGGAGAGTAAAAGCAATACAATGGTCTTGGCAAACCTATCACAAGAGGTCCTGAGAGGCCAAGCGTAACGCTGCGAGGCGTGAACAATCCCGTGTGGCTCCGTGGGGAGCAGCAAGCAAAATACCGATTAGTCATAAATCAGATTAATTACTCATTCCGGTTCGAGTCCGGCACGGGATCTATATGAGAAAAGGATGCATATACAGTGAATGGCAGAACAACCTTGGGCGTGGAGGCGTTCGGGCGGGGCGGCTACGTTGGGTGGCGGAGATAAGCATCAGAGGGAAAAGGTATCGCTTCCGGTCCACGAACTACGCCAATGCAGTGGGTTGGCTGGAGAAAATGTCGGAGACAACAGTTTAATTTCAATTACGGTGTCAAGGAGCGCCGGGCGGTGAAAGACCGTGCTTTTACTGACAGCCGGGAAAGACCGGCAAATCCCCGGAAAGGGCAGGATATGGGTCCCTGCCAGCACGAAGCGGCCTTGCGTAGGATGTAAAGCCCAGGAGGGCGGGGGCCGCCCCGAAAGCCTAGCGCGATGTGAGCGGTTCGATTCCGCTCCCGGGGACGAAAACAGGTTCTTTGAAATACTGGAATTGCCGTTAAGACGCGAGAAAGAATATTCGGCTAGGATTTTGCATAATCGGAAGCCGTGACTTATATTTGCATACAAATCAGAACATTTTGGACATGGGTAACATAGAGAAACAACTGCAATATTATAATGACAACGAAGGAGTTCTGCTCAAGGAATACGAGGGGACTTTTGTTGTCATCTCCAACGACTTGAAAGTTGATGCTTTCAGCACAATGAAAGAGGCTTATGATTTCGGATGCGAGCATTACGGACTTGGGAATTTCCTTCTTAGGGAGTGCCGTAAGAAGAATGTCCGCAATGTCAGCATAATAACCCCAAGCGTAGTTGTTCTATGATTACGGCCTATACTCATCCCTACGAGTCCATTCAAAGCAGGGTTATCATTGATTGCCAGATTTCACTGCCAAATTCCAATCCAGAGGAAGGCAGCGAACAGAAAGCACTTTGGGACACCGGAGCGATGGTAACGTGCATATCAACAAAATTGGCCTATGACCTTGGGTTGATTGCCATTGATGAGACAATGGTTGTCGGTGCCAACAACGAACCTTTCAAGGTTCCGACATATTGTGTGCAGATCAAGATGGGAAGTTTTGTCATTCCTATCCATAACGTGGTCGGGCTTCCGATGGACGGAAACGAGCATAGTATGATCATAGGAATGGACATAATCTCCAAGGGTGATTTGTCCATCACGAATTACAGTGGAAGGACGGTCATCTCATTCAGAACACCGTCGCTGGAGACAATTGACTATGTAAGCGAAATTGCTCTCCAGAACAAATGCAATAAACTTCACACTATCAACGTGAAGGCAAAGCGTCCAGACAAATGCGCTTGTGGTAGTGGCAAGGATTACAAGAACTGCCACGGAAACAGCGTCTACACGAAACATAAAGGATAATCTTCCTCAAACTCAAATCAAGCGGCAATTCCAGTGTTTTGGAGTTGCCGCTTAATTTATTGTGTTATGAACGGAAAAGTCAAATTTGTAGTCACAGCGACGTGCTGGAACTTCATTGACCAGTGGTATTTCGCCACCTTAGGAGAGGCACGGGACAAGTTTGCTGAGATTTTGGTCAACAGGCCGAAGTGGGATATTCGGATCAGTCGAGAAGAGACATCCCGGCAAGGGTCAGGATCGCGCGGTTGATGAACTCGGTCTTGTTGCCTTGATAGGTGGAAAGGAATGCGTCAACCTCAGGGGTGGACTGAAAGGTGTAGGACTTTCCGTGGGGCTTGGACTTGCGGCCGGCACCGGAACGGGCACCGCCCCAGGACGGGGACTCGGAAGGAGTCTGTGAAGATGACAGATTTTTGTTTTGCATACAAAATGTGTTAAATTTGCGGAAGACAGCCAAACGAGAGGGGATGTTCCAGATCCCCTCCCTCGGAAAACTAAAGTGTAACTTCTACAAGTGTTATCACTATTTTCCAAATTCTGATTTTAATGATCTCGAGTTTCATCGCTTTCAGAAGTTTGGCTGTTTTTCTTACTCCCTTTCAAGCGTTTCAGATTCCTCTTTCGCGGTTCTCCCTGAACCGCATTACAAAGGTACGCATTTATTTTGAATTACACAACTATTTTTCAAGATATTTTCAATTTATTTCGTTGATTATCAGCAAAATATTCACACAATGGACATCAAGAGGATTTGGGAGACCGCGGGCCTTAAACAGCGGAATGAGATGCTGACGTTGATCGTGATGGACGGGGTGTCATACCCGACGGCATATTCATGGTGCAACGGGACGAGACGGCCTAAGCCGCTCTATCAGGAGAACATCAGGAAGTACGTGAAAGATGTTTTCGGGATAGATGCGACCGTGGATGAGTTGTTTCCGGAAAAGGGTTAGGCTATGTATGCGGACAAGGATTCAAGAGGCCTGGTCTCGGTGTTCGAGATGGACAGGCCGGAATGGTCGGCACTTCGCGGGGCATGCCAGATGGCGGTGCAGCTTTGGGAAGTCCAACTGATGGAGTTCGCTGGGCTTGCGCCAATGCAGATGCAGACTTGGGAGATTCAGCGGAAATGCCATCTTGAGCAATGCATCGGCATAGCAAGGAGGATGGTTTTCGAGATCGACCAGGCTAATGAGAGGGTGGACGATGATTCGCACTGGGAAAGTTTCGAGACGTTCCTTCAGAACGACAAGAAAAGCGGTGAAGCAATAGACATATTCAACTTATGATTCCCGACTATGTAAAAGACCAGATCAAGGAGCGGGACATCGTCTCGATCATCCAGGACGAGGGCGTGGAGCTCAAGCGGGAAGGCAGCCACTACAAATGCTGTTGCCCTTTCCACGGAGAGAAGACACCTTCGTTCGTGGTGACGCCTTCGAGGAACATGTACCACTGCTTCGGGTGCGGACGTACCGGAGACGCCATCAGTTTTGTGATGGAGAGACGCGGAATGACGTTCTACGAGGCCGTGGAGCATCTTGCCGGGCGGTTGGGAATCGACTACGAGAAGAAGGAGCCGACACCGGAAGAGAAGGCTGCGGAGTTCAGGCGGTCACAGCTGATGACAGTGAACAAGTTGGCCTCCGAGTGGTTCATCCAGCGGTACAAGGAGTCGCCTGGCGCCAAGGAATATGTCCTTAAGAAGCGCGGGATCAAGGCAGAGACCGCTGAACTGTTCGGCATAGGCTACGCTCCTGAAAAGGGAGGGCTGAAACAGTATCTGACGGGGCTTGGCTGGAAGGAGGACGTGCTGCTTGCGGCAGGACTGGTCAAGAGGAACGAGGACACCGGGCAGGTCTATGACTCGTTCAGACACAGGATTATGTTCCCGGTCTTCTGGACAAGCGGCTACATCGCAGGGTTTTCCGGACGCTACATCGGTGACAAACCGGGTGTTCCCAAGTACTTGAACACCGGGGAGACGGAGCTGTACAGGAAGAAGGGAATCCTTTTCGGGTGGCTTCAGGCGAATATGCAGATCTACGCCACCAAGCAGGCTTACCTTGTCGAGGGCAATCTGGATGTTTGTCGCTTGCACGAGATCGGAGTCAAGAACGCGGTGGCTCCTTGCGGCACGGCATTGACTCAGGAACAAATCGACCTTCTGAAAACAAGGGCTGAAAGGGTCACAATCATAGGGGACACCGACAAGGCCGGAGTCGAGGCGGTGCAGAAGAACGCCAAGTTGATGACGGAGGCCGGTCTTTCGGTCAGTGTGATGGAGTTGCCCGCTGAACTTGGCAAGGATGCTGATGAGTTTTTCCGGACGCACCAGCACGAGTTCGATGAATGCAACCTCCAAAGGACGAACGATTATATTCCTTGGATCTGCAAGAAATGGATGGACGCGGCCACTTCGCAGACGGAGAAGGCAGCCGTGATCACCGAGGTCTGCAAGCTGCTGGCCAAGGTGCCGGATCAGAGTTCGGCTGACATGTACAGGGAGACCTTCACGAAGACCTACAAGTTCGGGAAGATCTGGAATCAGGAATATTTCAAGGCCAAGAATGATCAGGAGCGTGCGGAGGCCAAGGAGGACGGCACGAAGGAGATGCTCCAGAACTATGGCTTCTACGTCAAGAACAACTGCTACTATGGAGCTTCAAGATCCGGGAACGACATGAGGTGGAGCAATTTCACGATGACACCGATCCTGCACATCCGGGATGAGAAGAACGCCCGGAGAATATTCACGCTGCGGAACGTCAAGATGCAGGAGGCGGTGGTGAAGTTGAACCAAAGCGAGCTTGTGTCGTTCACGGATTTCAAGACGAGGGTCGAGACAGCGGGGAACTATGTGTGGGAGGCCACGGCCAACGAGCTTACCTCACTGAAGAAGTTCCTCTATGACGGAACCCCTTCGGCTGATGAGATCAAGCAGCTGGGTTGGCAGAAGAAGTGGGGCTTCTACGCTTGGGGCAACGGCGGCCTTGACAACGGCACGTTCAAGCCGGTGGACAAGTACGGGATCATCGACATCAAGGGGCAGAAGTTCTATCTTCCTGGTTGCGCGCTGGACACAAGGGACAACACCCAAGGCTACCAGCTGGCAAGGAAGTTCGTCTACACGGAGACCAACACCATCACGCTTCGGGAATATTCAGAGAAACTCATCACGGTGTTCGGGGACAACGCCAAGGTGGCGCTTTGCTTCCTGTTCGCTTCGCTGTTCAAGGATGTGGTGACATCGGTGACGACCTCCTTTCCCATTCTGGATCTGTTCGGTCCGAAAGGCACGGGAAAGTCGGAGCTGGGACATTCGCTGACCTCCTTCTTTGTGACGGGCAACATCGCGCCAAACATCAACAACACGACCAAGGCGGCTCTTGCCGAGGCTGTGGCGGAGGTCAGCAACGCGGTGGTGCATCTTGATGAATATAAGAACAACCTTGACCTTGAGAAGAGGGAGTTCCTGAAGGGAATATGGGATGGCGCTGGGCGTTCGAGGATGAACATGGACAATGACAAGAGGCGTGAGACCACGGCTGTGGACTGCGGGGTTGTGATGAGCGGTCAGGAGATGCCGACCGCTGACATCGCCCTGTTCAACCGCCTTGTGTTCCTGACGTTCAGCAAGACCACGTTCAGTGATCAGGAGAAGAGGAACTACGAGAATCTGAAGCTTGTCGAGAAGCGTGGGCTTACGCATCTGACGAACCAGTTGTTGCAGTTGCGCTCAAAGTTCCAGACGGATTTCAGGAGGGTATGGGATGAGACGTTGTCGGATATGAACGACAGGGTGCGGTCGTACAATGTCGAGGACAGGACCCTGAGGAACTGGGCTATCCTGCTGGCCGCCTACCGGACTTTGAGGACGGACATAGATGTTCCGTTTGACAGCGAGGAGATATTCAAGCTTTGCTGCAAGGGTTGCGTGGACCAGAACCAGAAGACCAAGCAGAACAACGAACTTTCGGGGTTCTGGGAGATAGTGGAGAATCTTGTGGCTTCGGGTCAGGCGTACATCAACATCGACTATAAGCTTTGTGCCGGTGACCGTCCGTTCGCCATCAAGGAGTCGGATGTTCCGTTCGAGCCCAAGCACGGTGTGCGGTACATCTATCTGGCTTTCCAACGGCTTTCGGCTCTGTATATGAAGGAGGGCAAGGACGTGAACGGAAAGGTGATTCCGAGGGATTCGCTGAAGTACTACCTTGAGCATTCGCCGGAGTTCATCGGTACGGCCAAGTCGATGCGGTTCAAGTTGCTGGAGAACAAGACCTACGTGTCGAGCAATCCGGAGACCGGCAAGAGCCGTGTGACCACCGCGATGGTCTTTGACTATGATGCGCTCAAGGTCAACTACGGCATCGACCTTGACATCTCCACCGACACGCTTGAGATCGGGGACAACCGCACCGCGGCCAGCACTCCCCCACCGGTCACCGAGTCCTCTGAATCGACTGAAGCCGAACTTTGGGAGAAGTGATGGAGGATCTTCGGAAATATGTCCTGTATTCCAAGGAGCAGGAAGACGCGTTCCGGAACAAGTACGCCAATGTGATCGCGGCAAGGCGGAGGGTGTACGTGAACTGGCTGCGCGGCCTTCCGCTCCGGGAATGGGTGGACTATCTCGTTCAGGTCTCTCCTCGTGACTACGAGGCGGTCATCGGCCTGATCTGCATCTGCCATCAAGAACGCCTTGTCAGCATCACCTTCAGTCATGATTACCGCAGGATCAGACGCGATCCGGACACACCGGAGGAACTTGAGAGCATATTCGGAAAATATGCTGAAAAAGAGTGAATTATTTTGAAAATATTTGTCGAAAAATTTGGGCAATGTTAGGATTAATACTATCTTTGTACCAATTAAAGAAATGATGTATGAAGTACAATGCCTTAATGAGGCAACTGAAAAAGGCAGGGTGCTACGACACGGGGAGACAGCAAAGCGGACACCCTCTCTGGTTCAGCCCAAGGACAAACAAGGTGTTCAAGGTCAGCAATCACGGGACTGACGAAGTGGCGACCGGAACATTGGCACAAATCAAAAAGGCAGCGGGGATTTAATCCCCACTGTATTACAATAAAAACAGAGACAGTTATGAGAAAGGTTAACGCAATTATTGAAAAGGCATCAGACGGAAATTACAGCATCTATATGGATGCCGATGATATGCCTTATCTTGTCACCGGAACAGGTAAGACTGTGGAAGAGGCACGCAAGGTGTTCGAGGATGGTTACGAGGACATCAAGAAATACTATGCTGAAACTGGAGAACCATTCGAGGAGGTTGAGTTCTGCTACCAGTACGACATTCCATCCTTCCTTCAGGAATATGCATATCTCATCACGCTTTCAGGACTTGAAAGAATCACGGGTGTCAACCAGAAACAACTCGGACACTACATCAGCGGCTACAGGCATCCGTCCGCCAAGACTGCCAAGAAAATCGAGGACGGTATCAGAAGATTAGGACAAACATTTTCGTCTGTCAAGTTCGCTTGATTGCAATCGGCCTTCGGGCCAAGCGAGTACTTCATTTCTTTTTCTTTGACAGACAGGCGGCATCCATTCGGGTGCCGCTTTTTCGTAAACACATTCGCAATACAAACGCAATACAAAATTTCGGGAAATGGTTGGATGTTAATGGAAGAATGACGATATTTGCAAAAATTTAGCGATAACTAAAATGACGCGATGGCTGAATATTTGTACAAAATATTTGAGGATGTTGACAATGAGAACGATTACCTGTTTTTCAAATTGTTCATTGATGGGGAATGCCAGTTTGAGCAGTTTTATGAGAAAGTGACGGAAAACGCTAAGTCCAGGGACGCCAAGAGCATGGACAAGATCATCGCCTATATGGACATGTTCGGTCCTACACTTTTGCCAAAAGAGAAATTCCGCAACATCAAAGGACTGAAAAGGGAGGATGTTTACGAGTTTAAATCCAACGATCTCAGAGTATATGTGATACTTAGGAAGCCCAATGTCTATATAGTCATGGGTGGATATAAGAAAAATCAAGACAAGGATGTAGCAGTTCTTGCCAAGAAGATAAAAGAGTTTTAATTATGAGCCGTGAAAGAGTATTAAGGTCGCCCGCTTATTGGGCAGCGAGAATCCAGATGGCGTTATACGAATGCGCAGGGAAGTTCATGAAGCGGAAAGGGCTGAATAAAAAGCAGCTTGCTGAACACCTCGGAGTGTCAGCGGGGTATGTATCTCAGGTTCTGAACGGTGACTACGACCACAGACTCTCCAAATTCGTGGAATTATCGATGGATTTCGGGTATATTCCTAAAATCCAGTTCGTACCTATCGAGGTCGTCGTGGAAGAACGCGGATGCAGAACGATAAGTTCTTCAAGCGTAACGTTCACGCCTACTGACGAAACTGAATATTTAAACGCAGCATAATATGGTAAAGTTCAGCATGACGGGGGTCGCCATAGACCAGTTTGCAATATTAGCGGACGAATATGAGAATGTGAAGGAATGGCAGGTGGATGTGGATTTAATCTCATCCTTCTCCTTGGATCCATTAGAGGCCGCGATCAAGATGAAGTTTCTTTTCAGACATCAGGACACGAAAATATTGGTACTTGAGCTCACGTGTAGATTCAAGATTGACGGTGCGGAAGAATTTGAGGTAAAAGACGGAAAGATGATCATACCATCCGGATTTTTGGCTCATCTTGCCATGCACACGGTTGGCACGGCAAGAGGGGTGTTAGTGTGCAAGACAGAAGGAACGCCTTACAGTCAATACATACTTCCTCCAATCAATGTAACCAATATGATCCCAAATGATGTGAAAATCCCATTAGGTGATAATGTCAAATAGAATTCTGTTTTAGAATAAATATGATGCCCTGGGAGATTCTTCCGGGGCTTTTCTTTTTGGTAAGGGCGGATGAAGAGGCTAATTTTCATTCGCTCTTACAATTTTTATTGGAGGGAAGTGCGTGAAATGGGGATTTCAAAAATTAAAGGCAAAACTATAAGTAAAAAAGGAAGATTTGCTTACAATTTTCATTGAACAGGTGATTTTCGGGGAAATCGAGGGAAATGAGGGAAATCGCAGTGATTGTGCCAAAATTTAGCACAAGTGAGAGAGGAATTATTATTTATATTCAAATAGAACAAAAGATTATCTTGTCTTATCTATTGTAGTTCTTCAATAAATTACGTAACTTTAGGAAAAATATTTTTGCTGAGGAAATGAAAAACCCCAACTACACTAACTACACTAACTTCACTTGAAGTAAATGAATGAATATTAATGAAATAATGTGTAGTTGCGGTGTAGTTGGAGAACTACACTCCAACTACATTCAACTACACTTGCCCTGACTCCAACTACACTAACTACACAATTTCGGGGCTCAACTACACCTCATTTTTGGCTAACTCATTGATAATCAAACATGGCTTCAAGTGTAGTTAGTGTAGTTGATGTTTTTGCAAAAAATGTGTCCCATATAATTAATTAACTGTGAAATGCTCGATGTCAAATTGAAAGTAGATTCGCTGATGATGGCGGATTATCTGGCTTATCTGTTCCCACCTGATAGTCCGGGAGGGCCTCTGAAAGTCTGCGCCCGCAATAGCATAGGCAAACTGCTCATAGCCCACTGCAAGGTGTCGGATCGTCCGGTTCCATCAGACGGTGACGGATTCGTAGAACTAATTCTTCCGAACGATGAGGCGACAAAGCCTCTTATCAACAGATTCCTCTACTACAACAGGCACGACACATCAGCATTGAATATGGCCTTAGCGGCATTCTTCGACATCGAGTTCAAACAGTATTACATTGCTGGCTTCGAGCTTGGATTCCAGAAGAAGGACATAGTCTCAGCGTTCATCGTGTCCAGAGGGCTGTTTACGACTGACCGATTCGATGCTCTTCACAAGCGGATCTACAGGCAATCGCAGCAGGTCCTTGACAAGATGACCGGAAAACTTCTGCAAAGGATTCACTACATTGACAGAACTATAAACTTAAAGGGATTGAATGATGATCAGAATCATTGACACACTACAGGCTCAGAGCCTTGACAAGCAGGACGGTGTCTGGCACAAGCTGGCGCTCGTTCCGGGAACGGCCACGATTGAGAGATCTGAGAAGACGGAGGACGCTGGAAGACTGGCCACCGTCAAGATCAACGCCACACTGTCGGAGGCTTCCGATGTAATGAGGGATAACCTTATATTAATGGTAGGATTCTGCCACGGTGACGATGAGACTTACGGAACTGAAGACCTACCTTTGACTTTCGAGGTCAACGAGACCAACTCTTTGAAATTGTCCTGTTCCTACCAATTCCCTATCTATTAGCGTGTCCTTTCGTGTCTGGGAGCCTGCTTTTATCTTTGCGTAAACATTGTTACAGAAGATGAAAGCAGACACATTCCAGCTAGCAAGGGACATAATGCAGGGAAGATGGCTTGTCGCCAACCCTGACACATTGCTTCCGGTGGCCAGGGCGTTTCTCAATAGGCTGCCTGTGGAGATGGAGGCAAAGACTGCAGCGTTCTCCACCGTAGTCGATTCTGATGCTAAGGCCGAGGAATCAAAGAGTGTAGCCGTTGTCCCTCTTCACGGCACGATGACCAAGTACGACACGTGCGAAAGTTACGGAACAACATTCATAGCTAAAAAGATCCGGGAGATGGCCGATGACGGAAATGTCATCGGTATCGTCCTGGACATAGACTCCCCAGGCGGAAGCTCTTCGGCCATCCCACCTATGCTCGAAGCAATAGGCTACGCCAAATCCAAAGGGAAACCGGTATATGCTCACGTTGACTGTTGCGCTTCGGCTGCCTTCTGGGTGGCCTCGCAATGTGATGCTATCTACATGGACAATGACATGTCCGAGGTTGGATCCATCGGAGCAATGGCCGTCTATGTGGACTATTCAGCAGTCAATCCATCGACTGGAGAAAAGACCCTCACAGTCTATTCGGATGAATCCTCGGAGAAGAACCGCGCCTACAGGGACGCACTGGCAGGCAATTTCGATGCGGCCAAGGCAGAACTCAAACCGCTGGTGAAACAGTTTCAGAATGCAGTCGTGTCAGGAAGACCGAATATTCTGAAAGAAGAGCACGGTGTTTTGAGTGGTTCGATGTTCTACACAGCCGATGCGTTACGCCTAAACATGGCCGATGCAAAGAAGACGCTCCCTGAGACCATCGAGGCGGTCTTCGCACTCACAAGCGTTTAACCAATCTTTAAAATAATGGATACGAAAACTCTCAACAATTCCAAGATGGGGCGACTTGTAGCCCGTCTCTTCGGCAAGAGCGAACTTGACGTCAAGGACGGCAAGGTTTCCCTTTCCGATCAGGAACGCCAGAAGGTTCTGGAGAACTATGGCCAGGACTTTCTTGACAAACTCGAAAGCATCAATCTCGATGAAGAGGGCGATGCCGTGACCCTTTTCGATGCCGCTGTAGAGGCAAAGACCGCTGAGGCAACAGCTGCTCTTAAAGAGCAAGTAAAGAAGCTTCAGAAAGACGTTGTCTCTTTGGCATCCGAGCCAGAACCAAAGCCGAAAGCCACGGCTACACCAGCATCGAAGGAGGCTAAGACCTTTGCCATCAACATGGCTGCGGCCCACAACAAGATAGTTAAGGAAGCACTTGACTCCGTCAATCCTTACGCTTTCACCGCACTTGAAGACGCTTCCATCAACATCACAGATCTCAACGCTGAGTTCTCGATGGTGATGCCTCCAAAGATGAAGCTCGAACTTCTGAACAAGAGGATCTACAACGGATTCGATGACGCCAAGCACATGACCCGCATCCAGTCCAACACTGACTACATCGCAAGCGCGGCCATCATGTCAGAGGTGTCACAGCAGTTCACTCCGAAATGGACTCCTAAGGGAGCTGCCAAGTTCACTCCAATCCGCATCCCATACCGTCGTCACAAGTTGAACGTGCTTATTCAGCCTGCTGACGTGCTGAAGAGCTGGCTGCTCTATCTCTACGAGCAGGGCAAGACGATGTCCGACATGCCTATCACTCGCTACATCATCGAGAATCACATCCTTCCTAAGGTGCTGGATGACATCACCATCTCGATGATCGCGAAGGGTAAGTTCGTTGACGCTGGCGTTGTCGCAGACGGTGATGCAGGTAAAGCCGCCAAGAACTCCATGGACGGTTTCGAGACCATCCTTGTGGAAGGAAAGACTGATGAGAACTGCAAGATCAACTACTACAAGTCGGCAGCAGATCCTATGACAATGTCCGACTCTGAGCTTCTTGCCTACATCGATGGCTTCGTGGACAGCATCTCTGGGCTGTTCGCACACATCGTGACCATCCACTGCTCAGAGCAGTTGCTGACCCGCTACAAGAGAGCCGACTTCGCGGTGAACGGCAAGTACACCGGCTACGAGAACGATGGAAGCATACGTTTCACGAACTTCCATCTTGTGCCTCTGAAATCGATGTATAACTCCCCTATCATCTTCGCGACTCCGAAGGAGAACTTCGTGGAACTGGTCGACCTCTCCAAGGCGGAAAACTGCATCGTCAAGATCGAGGAACAGAACTACGATGTGAAGGTCTTCGGTGAATATTCTCTCTCTGTAGGCTTCAAGATTGCCGAGGCTGTCTATGCCGCTGTTCCTGACGGCTACACTCCTGTTGAAAGCATCGTTTCCGATGTTCCAGACACCGACAAATGGGAGAATGGCAAGAAGGCTTCTTCATCCTCTGATACAGGAGACACTGGAGGCCAAGGCTCAAACCCTGACCAAGGAGGTTCTGACGGTGGCGGAACAGGAGCTTAACCAATAATAACGAAATATATGGCTTACGTTAAATCATCAATTCCAAGACCTGGGGACGGTGCCGGTGCACCGTCTGCCAGAAAATCCGCTATCATCCTCGTGGATGTGGAGGATGTAGCCAGCGAGCCGTCGAGGGAAGTCGGCAACTGCAATGTTACTGGAAACCTCACTTTAAAGACAGGGGCGAAAGCGGTTTCAATCTACGCAACTTCTTCGACCATCCAGATAACCGAGGAATATTCAGGTGATCCCGATGCTGAAGGAGTGAAGAACGGACTGGTTTATGACCATCCTGGAAACTCGACCGCGGTAAAAAACTTTGTCGAAGTCTTCAAGAACCGTGGTGTCATCGCTTTTGTGCAAGAGTGTGACGGAACCTCGGCAGGGCGCACACAGCTTCTTGGTAGTGTCTGCAACCCATTGAGGCTCTCAATCGAGACGAAGATGGACAATGAAGCCACCAAGAGGACTATGACATGGAAGCAATCTCTTCCTGACAAGTTCCTTGCTGGTGACTATGCCGGGGACCTTCCGGAAGTCGCTGCGGCTGCCGGTTCCTCTGAAGGAGGTGGTGCTTAGCGGATGAGTAAGAGTAAGACCTCAGTAACAGAACGCAAAACTGTGGACAAAAAGGTAAATCTGGTTGTCTGTGCCTACGAGGGCACAGACGGCCAATTGTCCAAAGTTTGGGAGAAGATGACCGGTGTCAAGCCTGTTGTCATCACGACCGGACCGGACGCAGACATCCGTGACATTCTTGCCGGAATCATCGCTGACAACAATGTCGCTGATGATTTTATTCTGGCACCAGCCAATTGCATTCCTTGCTCCAAGACCTCGATGGAGGAACTGGCCACGCCACTTGTTTTCCTTGACGTACAGGGCAACAAGGTCTATGGCGAAAGGCTTCCTAAACCGTTCTCCAAAGAGAAGCTGGTAGAGATACTTCCTGCTGACGGCCAGACATCGGAAGAGTTCCTGAAGGACTACTTCAAGAGGAATCTTCACAGGCCGATCGAGGCCGGATTCCGGTTCGGCAACATCGTGACACCGGTCTATCGGGCGAATCCTTGCGAGCACCTTGTCATCGAGGCGTTTGTCCGCAAGAAGTTCGTGTTCGCCACACCGCAAGGCTATGCGGCCATCACACATCTGATTGACCAATACCTGCTGAATGAGTAACGAGATTGACAGATGGATATGTTCGGGAGCCGAGGTCACTGAAGGACTTCGGCTCTTGAGCATATACGCGCCCAACAAGTGGCTCGACGCGTTGGTACGGAAAGCCCCGAAGGAATATTCACACCTCCTGAAGAAAGCTTTGCTTCCATTCGCCACCGAGGTGCCGTTCTCCCAGACATTAACCAAAGGTGGGCGGTTCCGGGAAGACTGGCCGTTTCTGTCCGAACCGGATTGCCCGACCGAACTGAAAGCCCTTGCGGCTGACATGATCACATCGTGGCATAACTATGTCAACGCCCACGAAGACCTCTTCAAGTGCACGACTCCGGAAGAGTGCTTCGAGGCGGCAGAAAAAACAGTAAGAAATTTTACGCAAAATTCAAGTTCTCGACTTGAATTTCAGTACTACAAAGAGCATCGCAGGGTTCTGGGCAAGCATCCGATCTTCGCGTTGGCAAAAAAGATGGATGAACTTCGCTGCCTGCCGGTAACAAGCCTGATCCAGAAAAGGAAGAACGTCCAGGATTCCATCTGGCGTGCCGAGCGGGGAATCAGGAAAGGCGACCGTCCGGATCTTAAAATCCAAAGGGAGGAAAGGCTTGCGCGCCTGCGGATGACTCTCAATGACATCAACCGAATGATTGAAGAATATGAAGGAACTGAAACCCGAACTTCTCGATGATCTCTCGTCCCTTGCGGCCATAGGCTGGACAGACGCCGAGCTGGCCGGATTCCTTGACATCACCGAAAGACAACTGGCAGTTATCTTGGCTGATCCGATCTCGACGGATGATCTGAACATACGCGACGCCATCAAGCGCGGCCAACTGGAGAAAAGGGCACAGATCGAACTTGCCGTGGTGCGTGGAGCGATGGGCGGTGACGCTGTCTCCATCGAGCAGTTCCGTGACATCGTCCGGGACAAAAGCTTCACCATCTCCAAACTGGACCTCTTCGGGGGCTCAGAGAAGGAGGGAGCGTTCGAGAAGATTCAGGAATACATCGCATCAGGATCAAAGGGGACTCTTTCTGACAAAGAGCAAATCTACATTGACTTGATGACACTGATATATTCGTTAGACGGCCAGTATGGGAAAAGAAGAACCATCAAGTTTCTGACCACCGCACCGTTCTGCATTTCCTACCAGCGGGCAGCGGACATATATTCGGAAGCGATGGAACTGTTCTTCTGCAACCGTAAGGTCTCCAAGGAGGCGATGCGCAACAAGATGGCGGACCAGTTCGACACCCTCTATGTGGCCGCAAGGGATGCAGCCAAGACCTCTAAGGACTATGCGGTTGCCGCTGACATCCTTGCCAACAAGGCAAGGGCTCTCCAGCTCGACAAGGACGATCCGGCAAAACTTCCGGCCGAACTCTACCAGCCTATGTTCCGTCTGCTTTCGGCAACGCCTGAATCAATCGGACTTCCTGCCGCCAACCGTGATGAGCTGGAACGTCAGATCGACACCGTAGTCGCCCCGGAGGCTGTGAAGAGACGTTTGAAGGCCGATGCCGGAATCACGGATCTTGACATCGTAAAATACCTCGAAGATGCAAAGGAAGAGAGTTAAGCCCGAATCCACACAGGCTGCCTCCGTACAGTACCAGAACCCTTTCGCCCAGATAGTGTCTCTGGCCGGTGCGTGCCAGAACCTTCAGGTTGTGGGGCGTGGCGGAGCCAAGACAACCGACATTCAGGCCGAAAGGCTTCTGGATGTCATCTATGACATGCCGGGCGCGCCCGTGGTCTGGGTGGCCGACACGTTCACGAACCTGAACGCCAACATCCTCCCTTCTGTTCTGGAAGGCCTGGAGCGTAAAGGCCTACGTGAAGGTGTCCATTATGTCATCGAGAAGGAACCACCGACATTCACGGAAGCGGAAAAGGCCGATCTCCCCGATTGGCTAAGGCCGCATTTCTGGAAGCCTTTCAACAAGCTGGTCTCCTACAAGCGGACAATCATCTTCTACACAGGCACCAACATCCGGTTCGGCTCACTTGACCGTCCGGCCACGCTGGCGGGTGCCTCTTACGTGTTCTGCTTCGGGGACGAGGTGAAATATTTCCGGGAAGACAAGATCTCCAACCTGCTGAAGGCCGTCCGAGGCTACAGGCAGGAATATGGCCACAGTGTCTTCTACCGAGGGTTCAGTTTCACCACCGACATGCCGGACACCACTCACATCGGGGAATATGACTGGATTCTGAAATACGCCCACAACATGGACATCCCGGCAATAGTCCTTGTGCTGAAGGCAGGTCTGGTCTATAACGAATGCCTTCACGAGGCGGTGGCCGCCAAGGACAAATGGCTGAAAACCCACAGCAACGAGGATCTGAACATCTATCGCGGCAAATGCCGTGTGGCCGAACAATGGAAGGCCCGCTGGACAGAACTTAGAATGCGAAAGGAAGCCAGAACGTTCTTCATGCTTGCGTCCTCGTACATCAATGTGGACATCCTCACAGAGCAGTGGTTCGGGGATGCAATCGCAGGAAAGCTTCCTGATCTGAACACGGCCATACTCTCCATGCGTCCGTCTCTGGAATCAGGCGACCGCTTCTACACTTCACTGAGCGAACGCCACTTCTACTATGACGGCACGGATGAGGATGCCTACGATGGATTCGGTCTGCTGGACAAGGAGGATTGCAGGGTGCTGAAGTACGTTGATCTGGACAAGCCGCTCATAGCAGGAGTCGACTTCGGGAATATGTGCTCAATGTCCATAGCCCAGAACGACATCGAGAAGGGGCGCGCGTGCCTGCGTGTGGTCAAGTTCCTCTACACATTGGCACCTGAATATGTCCCTGACCTTGGGGAGAAGTTCCGCACCTTCTTCGCACCTGTGAGGCGCAAGACCCTGATGCTGTACTATGACCGAGCCGGCAACGCCTACAAGTCGGTGGGAGAAGACCAAGTCGGCAAGTTCAAGAAGGCTGTTGAATATGATGAGTCCGGCCGCCGCACAGGGTGGACGGTGCAGCTGATGTCCATCAACCAGGGCAACATCGGACAGCCGGAGGAATACTCATTCATGCAGGAGATAATGAGTGAGCGCAATCCTCGGTTGCCCGTGATTCGCATCGACGCCTATGCGGCCAAGCATCTGAAACTCTCATTGGAGAAGGCAAGGACAGTTGTGAAGAACGGCGTTGTGTTCAAGGACAAGAGAAGCGAGAAGTTGCCTGTGGAGCAGCTGCCTACCGAGTCCACCAATCCTTCTGACTCATTCAAGTATCTTGTGATGACCAAGCAATTGAGAGGGCTGGCCAGTGGGAAGACGATGCTTCCGTCTTCGGCCACGGATCCGAGAGCCGTGGGGAAAAACAAGGACTGAGCGGGGCACGCGCCATATATCACCCCCGGAAAGGAATCGCAATTGCGATTCTTCCTTTGCGCGGCCCGTGCTTTTTTGCGTCTGGAAAAAAGCGTTTCTGCCGTGGCGGGGCGCAAGGGATTGAACAGTACGGGATTGACGGAAATATATTCACAAATCAGTGTTGATTTGCTGAAATTTCAGTGCCTTGGGCTGTAGTTCTGGTCTCTTTGCATAGTTAGGAGGTTCGGGCACTTCGACAAGCTCGGTGACCGGTCCACCGTGGTCGCTGAGCCTGCCTAAGCGACTTGTGCAAGGTGTCCTTTTTATCGTCTTGTGAGGTAGCTAACTTTGTGATATGAACGTATATGAAGCATTGGCCGAGATGAGGCGACTGTCTGAGGAAGACAGGAGCTTCAGTTTCTCATTTATGAGTTACAACCCCACGAAAGGCACAAGCGACGGGATTGTCTATGTCCGCCGCGGGGTGCTTAGGCATAGGGAAACCAAGGAGCATAACAAGAACGCTGATCTGATCGAGGGCTACACGGATCTGGAGACCGGGGAGCCGAGGCGTTTCTACCAGCCGCTTCTGATGACATTCAACGGACAAAAACTGATACTCGTATGAGCAGAATCGAAAAAATATCCGACCACACGGCCGTCCTGCGGCTGAACGATGGCCGGGCTTTCGCACTTTCCAACAGAAGGGACAGCAGTCTTGACTCTGTGTTCTGGATGGCGCAGCAAAGAAACTGGGAGCAGTTGCCCCAGACGATTTGCGGACAGAAGATCGTGCCGTTCGGCCACGACAACAACCTTCCCGTGCATCTTCGGGACATCCTTGACGAAAACAATCTTGGTCCCGGAATCCTTGAAAGGCAGATGGGGCTTCTCTACGGCCAGGGCGTGTTCCTGAACCGGCTGGCTTACCAGGATGGGAACATCGTGCATCACTGGGAGGAAGACAAGGAGATTCAGGCGTGGTTGGACAGCTGGGACTATGTCAGCTACATCAAGGGGTGCATGACCGACTACCTGCATCTGAAAGGGTTCTTCGATGCCAAGTACTTGGAGAAAGGCAGAAGGATAGGCAGGGAGCCAAAGATTGCCTATCTTGAGCATATTCCTTCAAAGAACGCAAGGCTGGAGTGGACCGACAGCAGGGAGATAAGGGATGTGAGACACATTGTCGTGGGTGATTTCGAGCATTCTTGTGTGGGGACAGGCGTGCGGGTCTATCCGGTCTATGACAGAAGGAATCCGGGACGGTATGGGGCATCAGCATCGTACAACTACACATATTCGTTTGCAAGGGATTTCTACGCGGTGCCTCAGTACTGGGGCGCGCTGCGCTGGATTGTCAAGGGTTCGGAGATTCCGACCATATTCAAGTACGTGACAGACAACGGAATCAATCTTGCCTATCTGGTGAAGGCTCCTAAGGAGTACTGGGAGGAAAGACGGGACCGCCTTAGGATGATCCATCCGACTTGGGATGACACTAAGGTGGAGAACGAGATCAGCAGACTGACGGAAGACTTGCTGATGCAGATGCAGGATGTGCTCAGCGGCAAGGAGAACGCTGGAAAGTTCTTCTACTCGTTGGATATGCCTTCCGAGAGCGGTGCGGGACGTGTGGCTTGGACCGTGGAGGCGATTGACCAGAAGATGAAGGACTTTGTCGAGGCTCAGTTGAAGATCTCCGAGGCTTCGGCATCGGCCATCACTTCGGGAATGGGTTTGCATCCGTCGTTGTCGAACGTGATGGTGAACGGAAAACTGGCATCAGGCTCTGAGCTGCTGTACGCCTTCAAGCTGTTTCTGCTTTCGGACACGGAGATCGCCTCGCAGACGATTCTTGAGCCTATCAACCAGGCGATAGCGTTCAATTTCCCCGGCAAGGGGCTGAAACTTGGGTTCTTCCACAAGCAGTTGGAGGCGGAAGACGCGCTGACTTCTTCGGCAAGGGTTAAAAATCAGTGATTATGATGGATTTGTTCAACAGAAATCGGGACGGTTCCAAGGAACTTGAGGATCTGACCGGCCAGTGGTACGCTTCTTCTCCATTCAGGCTGATCGAGACGGAAATCCGGTTCGCTACCGATGAGGTGGCGCGGCTTGTGAGTCAGGAGGTGGTCAAGGAGGCCGCGGAGGCTTACGATGAGGATGAGAAGCCGGAACTTGTGGCCGCCGTGAGGCTTCCGGTGGCTTGTCTGGCGTTGATGCGGTACGCAAAGCTTTCGTCCGTGTCGCACGAATCGACCGGACGGAAGGTCAAGATTGACGACAATGAGAGAAGTCCTTACGAGTGGCAGATAGACAGGGATGACAGGGCGATGAGAGAGCGGTATTTCCGGGCTCTGGACGCTTTGTACACCTATCTGGAGACATCCGGCAACGAGAACTGGAAGGCTTCGGCCAAGAGGACGATGACAGGCGAATCCATTGTCAGGAATATTCAGGAGTTCGAGGCTGTCTATCCCATCGACGGGAGCTATTATGTCTATTATCTGTTGCAGGCGCTTGTCATCGAGCGGCAAAGGGCGGTGATCGGGCCGTTCGCAGGGAACAAATGGGCTTCAATCGTTGACGGCTCGGCTGATGAGAGGGTGCTTTCTTTGGCCAGAAGGGCGGCCATACTCAGTGCCGTGATTGTCGCTGGCACGAGGTGGAGCCTTGAGGTGTTCCCCATCGAGATAGCAAGGCGGTTCTCCCCTACCTATCAGGGCAACAGGTCGAACAGGGTGGCCACGACCGATGAGATTGACTGGTATGTGGGCAATCTGAAGGCGGAGGTGAAGGACGCTCTGACGGATCTTGCGGATCTGATCAACGATGAGAAGGTTGATCCGATGCTTTTGCCCACGAATGACAGGCGGAACAAATTCTTTACTACTGAGTGATGAACACGATTGAGGTATTCGAGACCGGCAAGGTCGTTCAGGTGCCTGGTTCGTGGAATGAGATGACTCCGAAACAGGTGCGTGGGGTGTTCCGGATCTTCGAGTGGTGTCTCAGGCACGGGAAATCTCCGTTGGACTTCAATGTGAGGGTGCTTTGGATGCTGCTTGGGGTCAAGCGGACGGTCAGGGGATGGTTTACGGACATATTCAATGGCGATCAGGGGTCTTTGAGGGATGAGAATGTCTACCGGATGTGCGAAAGGTTTCTGGGGTTTCTGTTCTCGGAGGAGTCGGCTGCGTTGACGTTCGATTCGGTCGCGAATCCGATGCCGGTGGTGCGTTCGGGGCTTGTGTGGCTGCACGGCCCTGGGGAATTGCTTCAGGATCTGACTTTCGGGGAGTTCAGGCACGCTTCCGCGGCTGTGAACCGCTTCTTCAAGAATCGCGACATCGCTGATCTTGATGAGTGCATCGCATTCCTGTACCGCAAGAAGTCAAGGAAGACCAATCGGGCCGGCAGACAGGTGCCCGATGTGGATCAGCGGAACGCGAGGGGGCATATTCATAGAGCATCGAGGTTGAAGGGTTGGCAGAAGAATCTTGTGATGATGTGGTTTTCGGCTTGCCTGAAGTACCTTCAGACGGGCGTTCTGGAGATTGACGGAGAGGAGATTGACTTATCGAGGCTTTTCGCGGGGGATGATAGCCATTCGGGGGTAAGCTTCGGGTGGAATGACTTGCTGGTCGAGGTGGCCAAGGAGAACACGCTTGGGAACATTGACCGGGTGGATGAGGAGCCGTTATTCTCCGTGTTGTCGATTATGTGGCATAACTATAAGGAAAGAAAGAGAAATGAGCAGATTATCAAGGCTTCAAAGGCTCACTGAGTACCTTGCGGGGTTAAGGATTAAATCCGGTAAGTATCCCGATGGTATTGATCCGATTTGCACGACCGCGCAGTCGGACGCTACTTCCAAGCTGGCGCATCTTTCAGGTGTGCAGGTTCTTGTGGCGCGTCCGGAGGTTCATCAGCGCGGGGATTCTGACACGTTCCGTGAGGAACTTGGGACGGTGATCTTCGTGTTGGAGAAGGGGCTTGGGTTGGACAAGACGGAGGAATCGGAGAATGAGCAGTATTCGCGGCTTCTGGAGATTGCGGATTTGATTCTGGCCTACATTGTGGAGGAGGCTTCAGGACAGAACTGCCGTTTGGTGACGGGGTTGTCGCTTGCTTCTGTGGATGTGGTGCCGGAGGCCAGCGTGTTCGGTGGTTGGAGCGGGTACAGCATTGAGCTTGCGTTTGAGTGATGGATGTCAGGGCGCGTTTTGTGGCTGAGGTCCTTCAGGATGAGGGTCAGAGGCTTTTGAGGAATCAGGGCAAGGCCATCGAGGCAAGGGTCAAGAAGCGTTCGGGACGGATGGAGTCGTCAAGGAGTGTTTCGGTGACGGGCGGCAGCGGAGCCTCGGGGACTTTGACGTTAGTTCACGTGGCTTACGAGCGCTATCTGGACATGAAGCGTCTCCAGCGTGGCGGCCATTCCGTCAAGAGCAACCGCAAGATCCACAACCGCTATGTCTTCGGTGCCTACGCCTCCATCGCTGAGCGGCTGATGTACGAGTTCACGGACGATGTAATTTCTTCTTTGTGCAAGATTAATTCAGAGCAAAACCAATGAAAATCAATAAAAAACTTGCAAATATGGTCTAATGTTTGTTTCTTTGTAAACACATTCGCAATACAAATGCAATACGCAATATATTATTATAGTTATGGGAAATTCAGTCAAATTTAAGTACGTTTTTAACGAAGAATATAATCCTGTATATGTGAATGGAGCTCAGGGTGGCATCAATCCGCAAGGTGAAATCATCGTAAATTTTTATCTTGAACGTTTGGCTCTTCCAATATCTCAGTCTCAAGACCTTAAAGAAGATGGAACTTTGAGTGATGCTGTAGTTTCTGAACCAAAGGACTTAAATAGTTCGTATGTGCGTTTCATTCAAAACGGAGTTATTATGAATCTACAAGTTGCCAAAAGTATCCATTCTTGGCTTGGAAAGCATATAGAAAAATTAGAACAATTACAGCCTAGTCAGAAATAGACTTATTATGTTAATTGGACTTATAGCAGCTGGATTTGCTGGAGTAACCACCTCAAGTACTTCATCTATAAAGCGGTGTTTTCAAAACAGTTATGAAAATATCGCTACCATCTCCTTTTATAGAAAGGATACTCAAAATAACTCCGAAAGTCAACAAGAGTGTCGCTATATAGAATATCAAAAACTTGGCGGTAATTATATTAAACTCCTTTCATATGCTGATTTAAAGAAAGGTTGGAATGGCTATGGTGCTAAAAGAATTTCTCCAACTGCGATAAAGCGCACAAAGTCTCTCTTGTTAGGCCTCGAATTTCAACCTAAAATATTCCCAACAGGAAGGGGCTCAGTACAAGTCGAGTGCTATAAAGACGATTCTAATCTTATCGAGATAGAGGTTTTCTATAATCGATATAGTGTTTATTCGGTTGACAATGGTAATGAATACGAAAATGAGCATTGCTCACTTGCTGACGTTAAAACACGACTCATGAATTTCCATAAATAACAATGCCTAAAAATACAGATATCATTCCTGAGGAGATAGCTGATGATGAATTCCTCTACAGAGGCGTAACCACCTTTAATTGGGATGAGGAGAATAATCGTCCGAGTTCCGCAACATTTAAAGATTCTCTTGGGGCGTCAGTAGATAGAAGTTACAATAGAGATAAGGACGTATGTGTAAATTCACTCCTATCCGTAAAAGACTTCAAAGCCGTATGCCGTGTAAAGGCGAAAGATGTCAGAGACTCGAATGCTTTGGCCATCTACAAGCCATCAATCCGCAATAAATATCATTCGGAGATTCACGACTCAGCTGAAAGAATTGAACTCTCCTCAAAGAAGGCAAAGAGGATAAGGGATCAATCGGAAATTGTGTATCCTGATTAGAAAGTCACTTTATGAGTGAAGCGATCTGACGAATCTAAAAGACGATGGAGTGATTTTTGTAAAGGATAGATTAACACTTGATTCTGTTTGAGTATGTTTTGGGGTTCTTTTGATGTTCCTATAGGAGTGATTATCCTCGTCCTGTTGGTCGTGTTCTGGAAACCGGTGACGAGCAAAATTCTTTTGTGGGTCTTCACCATCATCACGTTCCCGTTTGTCGCTTTATGGAAAGGCATTGAGAAATTGGCTGGGATAGACGACAACAGTTGTGACACATCTGACTTTGACGCAAAGGAAATCGCCCTAAAACGTAGATGGCTGATGAAGAAGGTGGTCCTCTCAGCCACTGGCTTTCTGGCTTTCTTCGCAATCATTATCTGGACACTGCCTCTATTCGACATCTACGATTGGAAAGTGGTCGGCTGGCTATCCCTCGCGGCTTTGGCATTAACCGTGATCATCGCCACCAGAACAAAGTTCTTTGATCCACCAAAAGCCGGATAGTCAACATCTTTGTCCTTTGCAGCCGCTTGATAGCGGCTATTTTTGTGCCATAAATCACGTGAGATTATGGCAAAAAGAATTACGGATGAGGATCTTCGGCTGAACCTGATTGTCAACGGGGACGGTGGGAAGAAGGAGATGCTGGAATTGGAAAGGCAGATGAAGGATTTGCAGAGTTCTACCAAGAAGACAAGGACGGAGCTCAAGAATCTGGAGAAGGCCGGCAAGACTGGCACTCAGGAATATCAGAACCTGACAAAGACTCTCAAGGATCAGGAGAAGACCTTGACTGAATGCAGGGATAAATACAACAAACTCCAAAGTGCCATATCTCTTGAAAACAAGACATTGGCTGAACTTCGCAATCATCTTAAACTGACTCAGGCGGCTCTCAGCAAGGCGGTTCCCGGAACGGAGAACTGGAAGAAGCTTAACGCGGAAGTCCAGAAGACCAAGGCAAGGCTCAAGGAACTGACCTCACAGGCAGGACAGACCAAAGGGGCGTTGGAGAAACTGTCAAGCATCAAGGCCGGTGCTTTGGCCGCATTCGCAGCGATTGCCGGAGCGATCAGAGGTGTGGCGAAGGCCTTCCAGAAAATCGTGGACTTCGAGCAGGCCAATGCGAACCTTTCAACCATCATCGGCAAGAATGTCAAAGACATCGAAGCACTGACATATTCAGCGATGGAGCTTGGACGGACCACTGAATATACCGCCTCGCAGGTCACGCTCCTCCAGACGGAACTTGCCAAGCTGGGTTTCAAGGAGAACTCCATCATGGACATGCAGGAATCTGTTCTGCATTTCGCCACGGCCATCGGGACCACTCTTCCGGAAGCGGCAGCCATGGCAGGAGCCACTCTGAGGATGTTCGGGCTTGACGCCAAGGACACGGCAGACACTCTTGGTGTACTCGTTCAGGGAGCCAACAACAGCGCGCTCGGTTTCACGTACTACCAGACAGCTATGGCCACGGTCGGACCGGTGGCAAAGACTTTCGGATTCTCGCTGCGGGACACGGTGGCGTTGCTCGGAACATTGGCCAATGCTGGCTTTGACGCTTCATCAGCGGCCACGGCCACAAGGAATATTCTGTTGAACCTTGCCGATTCGAGTGGCAAGCTTGCGGTCGCTTTGGGTAAGCCTGTGAGCACGTTCCCTGAACTGATGGACGGTCTCAAGACGTTGAAGGCACAAGGAGTTGACCTTAACACCACGTTGGAACTGACGGACAAGAGGTCGGTTTCTGCCTTCAACACGTTCTTGGATGGTGCGGACGCGGCTATGAATCTCCGAGACTCGTTGGACGATGTCAACGGAGTACTGAAGAATACCGCTGAGGAGAGAATCAACACGGTCGAGGGTTCTGTCAAACTGTTGCAATCGGCTTGGGAGGGGTTGATTTTGTCGTTCAAGGAATCAACTGGACCGATCAAAGAAGTGATTGATTGGCTAACGAAATTGATTGAGAAGACTTCTGATCTGGTGTCTTCCGGATCAAAGCAAAGTTTCTACAAGGAGTCTTCTGAGCACTTGGAGAAGATGCTCAAATACTACGATGGCGATTTGGAAAAGCTGAAATCGCATATTGAATTCAAAAGGGGTGTTTACGAGATGGGTCTGGAGAGAGCTCAATCCACATACGACAGCCAAAGCGGATTCAGTCGTTGGTGGCACTATAGCAAGGACAAACTTGACATCCAGCGGAATGCCTTGGAGGGCTTCAATTTGGCAGCATCGAAGTACGAGAATCCTACCGATGAAGGGACTCAATCAACGGTCACTGCTCCTGCCGAAACGAACACAAATCCAAGTACTACACCAACGCCTACCACGCCAATTGGCAGCAACAAGCAGTGGTCATTGAGCAATGATGAGGTGTTCTTGAAGGCTAAGGCGGAGCTGACGCGGAAGTATAATGAGAAGGAGATCGCTTCGCAGGAGGAATATGATGAGAGAATTTACCAGCTGGAGGTGGCGACGCTGACGGCACGGCTGGCGGCTCATAAGGAGAAGGGGGCGGACAGGGCCAAGATCGAGAATGAGTTGCAGGAGAAGATCAAGAAGCATTCGGAGGATGCGTTGAAGAGGCAGCAGGAGAACGAGAAGAAGGCCGCTGAACTGAGCAAGGAGGGGACGGCCATCATCAACGAGGTGGAGACTGACAAGACCAAGGCCGCGATGGCCGGTGAAGAGGCACGGTATCAAGCGGAACTCAAGAAGTTCAAGGAGACGCAGGTTCTGTACGAGAATCAGGCGGCGGTGTTGGAGGCTATCGAGAAGAAGCATCAGAATAATCTGATGAAGATTCGGATGGATGCGGAGGCTAAGGAAATGGCAAAGCTCAAGACTGCACACGATTTGGAGAGACTTGAGATAAAAAACGAATATGAGCAGAAGATGTCTGCTTTGCCTGTTGGCCCGTCAACAGAGAGGTCATCGATGCAAAGATCAATGAATGCAGATTTGGCTTCTTCCGACCTTGCGTATTTGGAAAATCTCAAAAACGAACTCAAAAAGATTACTGATAGCGGTGAATTTGACGGAGCGATAATCCCTGAAGATGAACTGAATAAATACAGGCTTCAACTACAACAGACCATTGAGAAGATCACGGAACTCAAGAACAAACAGAAAGAGGATACAGCAGGGGCTTTCGCAGGCACAGGGAAAGGAAGCCTGTTCGGTGTGTCGCAGGAGCAATGGGATCAGTTCTTTGCGAATCTGTCTGATGGCAGGCTTAAAGCAGAAGATCTGGCGAATGCCTTGACCGGAATGGGAGGGATTGCACAAGAAGGCTTTCAGCTGGCAAGTAAGGCGATCGAGCTTACCAACGCCAAGGAAAACAAGGCGTTCAACGAGTACAAGAAGAACAATGAAAAGAAAAAGAAGGATCTGAAATCGCGATATGATGCCGGATTGGTGTCCCAAGAGCAGTACAACGCAAGGGTCGAGGAGATGGAAGCCGAGGAGGAAGCCAAACGTGAGGAAATGGAGATTAAGCAGGCTAAGAGGACGAAAGCCCTCAATCTTGTGCAAGCCATAATCAACACGGCTTTGTCGGTCACAAAGACATTGGCGCAATGGGGATGGCCGGCTGGTGCTGCTCCAGCCGCTATGGTAGCGGCATTCGGTGCGGCCCAAACGGCATTGATAGCAGCTCAGCCTATCACGACTGGTGCGGAAGATGGTGGTTTTGTGAACACCCGTAGGGCGCAGGACGGCAAGGCGTTCAAGGCGCGGCTGTCTCCGGACAAGAGGGGGTTCGTGTCCTCCCCTACCGTGCTTGTGGGTGAAAATGGTGGGGAATATGTGATTCCGGCTGATGGGTTGCGCAATCCGACGTTGTTGCCGTTTGTGGCCACGATGGAGGAGGCACGGAAAGCGGGGACGTTGAAGAGCCTGAACTTCGAGGCTGTCTATCCGGTGGGAGCGGCTATCGGTAGAGAAAGCGGAGGGTTCACGGGCACTTCGACAAGTTCAGTGACCGGAAGCGGCTCTGTGAGTGGTGGGAATGTCGCTTCGACAAGCTCAGCGACCGATGCAAAGCTTTTGGAGGCTATCGAGCTGCTGAACAAAAGGCTTTCTGTGCCTATCAAGGCGGATGTGTCGATGCTGGGGAAGAACGGGATCATCGAGCAGACAGAGAAGTACAAACGTGCCAAACGCAGGAGCACTTACGGTGGATAATTCAATATTTCAATAAAAATTTCCGCAAAACTCTTGGAAATTGCAAAACGAAGTTGCATCTTTGCAATGCGATACATATTGATAGGCACTCATTAGCGGCTGATGTTTATCTCCGTTACTGATTGTTGACATATTTTTAGAGAGATTTTGTCCTCTGTATGGTCGTCATGGGCGAAAGCCGTGACTGTACTAGCCGCAAGGCTTTCAGTATGTATCGCAGACCTATAGCAGAGGACATTTATTTACAATTAGTTATGCGATACACTAATTCAAACAATGCGGCTGTTGCCGCTGAAAGCCACAAGATCGGGGCTGACTCTTTCATCATTGAGACCAGAATTGAATTATTCCAAATTGCGGAACGGTTCTCAGAGTGGGAAAATCAGATGTGCGAGAAGAAGGAGCTGCTGATGGACGGCAGGTTCGACAACGAGATCAGGACGATGAACTCAGCCTTCTACCAGCTGGATGAAGCACTGAGGAAGATCATGAACGAAGAGCTGGAGTTCGACATTCTCCGGCACGGCAAGGCGGTGGAGTGATTTTTGCAAGATGATGGAAAACACTAATTCTGAATGAGTATGAGAAAGGTTATTTTTGCTGCGATCATATTGCTGTCTTGCGTTGGGACTTGTTTCGGACAGGCGATAAAACCGGACACACTTACAATCTATGGGACATTTCCAGTATACGGAAGAGAGGCCGAATGGATGGAGGATCAGTTGAACATCTGGAAGCCGAATCTTGACTATATTCATAGAAAGAATGACTTTGCTCTTGAAAAAAGGGGGATAACAGTTCTTCAGTGTCACGATGTACGTTTCACTCATAATAATAAGACTTCAAAATACCCTGACCATCTGTTCTTTGACTTATATGTCAAGTGTATGCCTGACTCTTGCACTATCTACATGACAAATATCGATGTAATTTGCAACCATAAGCCAGGGAGGTATATTCATAGAATGTCAACATACGATGATGCTTTGAACAGGAGTGGTGCTTGGCTTAGGAAAAACCGAGTGTTGGCGGATTCCGCAAGGGTATATTCATTGTCCCTTTTCCACGAGCTGAAAGGGTCTTTGGAGCAGCATTTGAACAGACCGCTGGAGGTAAGGATGAGACGGATTAAATGACACTAATTCTGAATGAGTATGAGAAGGTTAATCGTTGTTTTTGCTGTAATGCTGATTGGGCTCAGCGGAACTTGCTTTGGAAGGAAGCTGGCGGATCCGGACACGCTGACGTTCAAGAAGACATATTCGATGCCGGGGATGAACAGGGATGAACTATATCGCTTTGTCAAAGGTTGGCCTGATAAAAGGTTGGGACTTGAGTACGTTGGTGATCCTTTGGGGTATTCTGGATATGATGCAAAGAGTTACGTTGGACGCTTTTATGGTCAAAAATTACCGAATACCGTCGCAGATATTCATCCATACATTGATTTGTATTTCCGCGATGGCGAATTTGATCTTGTTTTTACACGGATTTCCGCAAGCTGGAGACACAACTATATTGATTGCTTGTCTTCAAAAGATGACAGATTCAACCGCAATGTGTTTTGGCGGATGTCGTATAGTATGAAGATTCTTGACCAGATAAGGGCTCGTTCAAAGGAATTGTTCGAGATAGTCACCGCCTCGATGGACCATTACCTTGAGGTCGGGCCTCCGGTGGATCTGAATAAGGTTCAGTGATTTTTGTATTTACAAATGCAATACAAACGATATTTTTATTATCTTTGCTCCGACGGAATGACATTATCGACAAAGGCGCTATGAGCACATATATTCAACAGTTGGAGGAATATTTTAACAAGACTACTCTTGAGCAGCAAAGCAAGGATTACCAAGAACTTCAAAAGTTCAATAAGAATGGTATAACTGTTGACGATTACATCCGGGATTTAGGGATTTCACTTTAGTTATCATTATATGGCATTCAGCAAGTATAAGAGCAAATCCGAGATGAATGAAGTTTGCGCTAAGAATTTGCACGATAGTTCATCGTTCCTACCTGTTGGCCATTGTGCATACTATGCTTGTTTTCAAAGGATTTGCCATATATGTTATTATGTTATCGGGAAAACAAAGGATCAAATTGCCTCAGAGTGTAGTTTAAGCAGAGAGGGTTCGCACAATTATTTGCTGAACCTCGTATTGGAATACATCAAGAAGAATGATCTAAATGATGGCCGTACTTTGCGTAGGGATATTTTCCAACTAAAGAAACTTCGCGAGTCAGCAGATTATGAAGACGAAAATTTTGATTCATCCAAAAGTTCAAACTCGCTTGATTTGATGCGCAAGATCCTTCCTATTTTGAAAAAATACTGAATATGACTTCTAATGAATATATTATCAATGAACTGAATCTTCTTCTTGAAAAGGTTCAGAATATTCGTGTGCGCTACGAGTTCGATAAAATGTCTTCTATGCACATCATTGAAATCGTGCCCGATGACATTTATCGCGATGATGCAGCATACCTTGAATGGGAGGATGATTTATTTAGCAGATTCATTGAGAAATTCCCTACTGAAAACATTTGCTTCATTTCAGATAAATCATACATCGAAGTGAAGAATCCAATCTTTGTTAAAGAAGGGGTTGGTTTTGTATCATTCTCGTACAAAGAGGAGAATCGCTTCTCTTTACGGAAATCTGAAATCTCTCCGAAATTCCACGAAATGCCTTTCACTTGGATTTCATCCGCTCCTATTGGATGTGAGACTTATTCCTTTTCGCAACAATCTGGCGCGCAATACCGTGTTGAAATTAATAATGGCAACTATCCAAAAGCAGCATAAGAATTATGGACAACAGCAATCCAAAGTCGGGTTTTACCCTTGAAAATATCATCCTAATCGAAAGTTCCTTCAAAAGGATTAGCGATGTAATATTCGATGAGAAGGCTCAAAACTCATTCGATATAAATGTTGGGGTCGCATCTGCCGAGCCTAGAATAGCTGTAACAGTTGATGTTACGGTCGCACAAAATCGTGATGAGGCCGAGCAGTTCAAAATCACGGCAAAAATGGTGGGAATATTCCAGAAAGAAGGTGAATCAGACATCAAAAACGATGAGGATTTTGGCCGTATTAATGGTGCCGCCATCATATTCCCTTTTGTAAGAGAACATATTGCTAATGTGGCATTGAAAGGAGGTTTAGGCACGGTTCTTATTCCTCCTGTGAATTTCACAAAGTACACTGGCAAAGAATAGGATCTGTTTATAAATAGGAAACAACACTTGTTGTCCTTTGTGGCCGCCTGAGAGCGGCTATTTTTGTGCCATAATACTTGGGATTATGGTTAGGATATTGACTAAGGACTACACGGAGCTGGATCTTACTAAGGGGTTTGAGTTCCAGATCGAGATGGAGAACCCGATGCTGGAGGAGGATCATATTCCTTCGGCTTTCAGCACGCAGATTTCGTTTCCGCCTTCACCGGTGAACCGGAAGGTGTTCGGGTACACGCCTGCGATGTTCCTTGCACCGAATGTGAAGAGGCTGGAGGCTTCGGTATGGATCGGGGGTGTGCCTTTTGTGAGCGGAACGCTGGTGTACGACGGGATCGAGGACGGGTGTCTGATGTACACGTTCACGGAGAAGGTTGTGGAGCTGGAGGGGAAGATCTGGGAGAAGAGCATTCTGGAGTTTGACACGGGTTCCATTCCAAGCGGTTCATCTAAGTTTTCAACGCCTTTGCTGATAAACAAAAGCAATGTGGCGGTCCAACCGTACTCAAAAGCCAGCAGGATGCCAGTTTCAGGGGAACCGGAATTTGGAATGGTCAGCACTGACATCCTTTTGTTCCTACAGAAATACTTCAATTACACCAGTGCTTCGGAGTCTGTGACCTACAAAACCTTTATTCCCTCAGTGCCGCTCAGAGTCATATTGGCTGAATGTCCTGTCAAGATACCGAGTGATCTTCTTTTCCGGAACGAATGGGCTGAAATTTCCATCTTGGGGAGATACCATGAATATCTCTACGACGATGTGGCCAAGCCAGACAGCTCCAAGACAGCCGCAGCAGGCAAACCCTCTCAGTCTGGAAGCACAACTACAGACATCGCATCGTTTCTCCCTGACATTTCCTTCGCGGATCTTCTAAAAAACCTATGCAGGATCTTCTGTGCTACCATATTCCATGACGGAAATGCTCTGCGTTTTATTAATAATGCAGATTTTTTCAATCAAACTGACATAGAGGACTTGACGGACAGAATCAGTGATGACTTTTCTTCCGAGGAAGAGGCCGCAATGTCCTACAAATTCGGGTTCTCGGACGATGATTCTTCTGAGTCGGGAGATATGGAAAAGAATCTTGAAAACGGAAGCATCGAACAGATTGAAGAAGGTGATCTCAAAGGCATACTTAAGCACTTCACTTCCAAGGAAGATTATTCTGTTGTGTTTGAGAAAAGCACCGGGGATGTCTATTCCGGAAGAAAATACGATGGAGTCGTAAAGAAGCGTTACACAAGCACTGGAGGAGGTGTAACCGTTGACACTGAAACGGCTTATGAATGCGATGTTTTGTTCCAAGGAGCCAAGCCAATTGAGAATAAGATAGATGATGCTGATGATTACGACAATAGTACGGATTTCATTCTCCCAAAGTGTTCACCAGAAAAGATCTTTTCCTCTGACACAAGCAGGGTGTACAAAATGACCGCTATCATCGAGCCGAATGCCGTTGGTGATGAAAGAGATAAGAAGGTTTACATCGGGGTGTCTTACGGAGGACAGTTTTTTGGACATGGGGTTTTTCAACCGGTGACAAGAAGTGACGCGATGTTCGTTGGGACACAATCATTGACTCCATCAACTCTGTGGGACAAGTACCACAAGGAGTTCGCTGAGTGGCTGGGTAAGACGAGGCAGAGGGTGTCGGTGGATGTGAACCTCTCCCCTATCGATCTGCATAATTTCAGGCTGTATAGGCCGGTGTACTTCAAGGGGCGGAAATGGATCGTGGCGAAACTTTCGGTGACGGTGGCAGCGGGGTCGGAGGCAGTCTCTACACGTGGTGAGTTCATCGAGATCTGATGTCCTTTCTGGAAGGCAATGGCAATCGTACATTTGTCCAAGACTGGGAAAGATATGTCCATGATAAAGCACGAATATGGAATTTACAGGTAGCATACAGTTCGCTGACGAAAGCTCTTGGCTGACGCTGACAACGGAGTCGGATGATGAAGTGACGATAACGGTCTCCTTCACTCAGATCTTTGGAGGCTCGACGGAAGTGCTGACGTTTGCCGTGACTCCGAACTCCGGCATTGTCCGGCTGCCAGCTGGGGAGATCCTGCGGGCTCTGATCAACGGAGGTGGCTCGACTGTCAATGGTTCCTTCCAGGCCAGCCAAGGTAATTCCGCGTGTTCGCATACGTTCAGCGTGTTTCCGTGCAGAAAATTCAGTTACACCGACATCTACACTGCCATATTCAGCACAAGACCGAAAACATCGCCCGCCTACGATGGAGGCAAGGACACGCTCACATTCTATAACGCCACAATGGGAGCAACATCGGCTTATGTCCGCTTCATATTCGACAATGGGAGCGTTTCCTCCAATTGCAGCTTGTACGTTCCTGTCAGCACAAGAACATCCAGCCTGTACAACTTGGACGTCTCTTACGACACGATGATGTCGGTCGCTTCTACAAATGGTTTGTCTGCATCAGATATTGCCCGTTACGAGATTTGGATTGAACATTCGGGAAGCAAATCAGAGATATATGCATTCGACGCCAGACGGTTACGGCTGCCGCTGAAGACCTACAAGTTTCTGGGGCGGAGAGGGACGTATGAATATATTCACGCAACAGGTAAGTTCAACCGCTCGATAGAGTCGGAGACGCGGGTGTTCGTGACTTCGGGGATCGAGCAGGAGCTGGATAATGACAGCACGATGAACTTCGAACAAAACTCCGGGCATGTCGGTAGTGCTGGGATGGGTGGGTTCTGGCTTGAGTTTCTAGCGTCCACAGAACGGTATATTGTCGAGAAGGATGGCTCTGAAAAGGCAATTGTCGTGGATGAGTTCAAGACATCATTGACAGACCGCGCGGTCAGCAGTCTGACGTTCAAGTGGCATTACGCCAACAAGGTGGCGGACAATTCGGAACAAACAAAAGTAATCCTCCGCGGCTTGAGTGTGATAGGTCCGGACACGGTAGCCGACATCGGGAACACCGCAAGATTTGGTGTGATGTACATCCCGTCCAACTCTACCACACGTGGGGTCACATGGTCTCTTATCGAGGATTCAAACTACGCGAAGATAGACCAGACTGGGCTTCTTACCGTACTTGACACTACAGGCAGCCCAGTGGTCACAGTAGTAGCCACAAGCACTAGCAACACTAAGATTCAGGCTGAAAAGAGGGTTCGGATTTTGGCTACCCATGATCCTTATATCGTGTTCGACAAGGACACGATGGAGATTTCCGCTACAGCGGGTACTGTGGCAAACACATTTAAGACCAAGAATCTGAAAAACCTCTCTGTCTCTGCATCAGGAGGTGTCACACTGGCATCGTCTCCAGTGATCGAGAACGGATGCGTCAAAGTGTCTTACTCTAACAACACAGAGCCGTTCCGAAAGACATGCCAGGTCGTGCTTTCGGGAGAGAGGACTGACGGTCAGGGCACATATTCAAAAGACTTCCTTCTTATTCAGGCAGCAGCTGATGTCGAGTCGTTGCCGTTGAGAATGGAGCTTTCCACTGATGGTGACACCTATCTTGCCTACGGGGAAAGTCTTGAAGTCGTTTGCACCGTGTTCCGGGGATGGGACGATGTGACGTCAAAGGTAACTGGATGGAAGGTGACTAGAGACACGGGGAATGAACAGGAAGACGCTGCGTGGGCATTGAAGACAAAGGTTAAAAACTTTGCTGGCAGGTTGACCATCTCATCTACAGCAGAGGATGACGATTTGGGCTCAGTGGGGAATGTGACTAAGTTCATCTTCACTGCCGTTATATCATCAAACGAAACCGCAAGCTATACACTTGAATTAGGATAGCATCATGAAAAGCAACAAGCAACGAATAGGGATAGATTACGCGCCTTTGAACGTGGCGGTGTCGGTGGAGTGCCTGACGCCCGCGTCTTCGGCAATGCAGGTGTACAACTCGGCAACCGGGGAGTACGACCCGGACAGGGCAGCGAGCCCTTCGCAGTTCTGGCCGCAGGTGAATGCCAATGCCTCGGACGGGTCGTGGGATAACCAGTATGCGAACTCCGTCCTTGCGCAGATGCGGTGGTACGTCAACGGGACGCTCATCTCAGAGCATCCGGACTTTCAGGGGACGACGGATGACGGGGCGGCTCTCTATTCAATTGACGAATCCTCTTCCAACTATCGGGGAGCCCTGACGATAAGAAAGAACGTTCCTCCGGGGCAGCCATATTCATTGCAGTTCAAGGCGGTGGTCGCAGATCCGCGCCTTGGGACGAACATCCAGATTGCCACGGAGACGTTCCTTCTGTCCACGCAGGACAAGTCGGAGGATTCCTATTCGATAGGCATCGGTGACGACCAAATCATCCAGTACAACCCTTTCAAGGACAAGCTGCACCTGTACGAGTACAAGGTGGCCCATGGGCTGATTGCCGCAAGCGATTCAGCCAAGGCCGCGGCCACGGATAAGAACTCTTACATCAGGGCTATCCCTGTTGCCGTCTATAAGGCTGGGACAAAGCTGACTTCTGGTTTTTCGCTGGAGCTGTACCGCGTTGACGGGGCAAGCAAGTTCACGAAGATGACGGCAGCCGATCCGGAAGTGGTGTCGGTGTCTGCATCGGGTGTGTCGCTCGACCTTCGGCTGATAGCCAAGGCGGATTTCCTTGTCAAGGCTGTAATAGAGGGAAATAAAGGCCCGGCTCCTCAGATCCAGTTCTCTGTTGGCAGGGTCTATCCGGACTACAAGATAAGCCCAACGAACGGTGCGTCTATCCTTCCAATAGATGTGATGCGCTTCGACAAGGCGATGGTGCAGTCTGATGGCAATGTGGTTGATTGTCCGGAGAGCATCATACGCATTGTCTGGAAGACGGATTCTGCCTATCTGACTGGGTTGGAACACAATGAAGGGGGCAAGACCCTCTTCGAGCTTGACAAGACGATGATAGGCAGGAACTACGGGGATGACTGGCTGGACATCTACACAGAATCTGAGATAAAGGAATCCCACAAGGTGGCGGTGTCGGGCAGTGACACGCTCGTGGATGAAAGCGGTAACATTTTAATCATCAACTGATATGTATTACATCATAGCGGACAAAGTGAAGGCAGCGGGCTTCGGGATAAGCCTGTTCGGGCACAGGACGAACGGTAGTCTTGTCATAGTCAACGAGAAGGAACTCCCGGACGTTCCGGGCGACACCCCTGCCAAGAAGGCAAAGGCTCTTGGCGGCAAGGTATATTCTGATGAGGGAATAAAGAAGGCCCTTAAAGAAGGAGGTTGGTCATGAACAACTACAGCACGCAGAACAGTCTAACGGTGAAACGCCTCAGAAGCGGTGACACCTTCTTCATCAGCATCGGAAGCAGTCAACCGCTTTTCCAAGCCGTGGATCCAGACACTGGTTCTCCCACACCGGACTGGACGGTGCCGGACAACCAGCCGGTGCTGACCCCGCAGGTGACATCAGCAAGGGTCAACACGGTGACTCTCGGAGCTCATCAATGGAAGTACAACACCAGCACGCTGAACTTCAACGGTGCGGTGTCGGGCGATTGGCGGACGGATTCCACGGGCAAGTTCCAGATGAACACCGTCACGGGGGCTTTGAGGATAATCGCCAACCTTGCGAGCAAGGACAATCAGGCAAGCGACACTCTGACATATTCATGCACCGCTTCATCCGGTGGTGTCGATTACCAGCTCACGAAGAGCATTGACATTCAGATCCAGCCGATGGGCTCGTCTTCCTATATCGGTACCATCAACGCGACTTCGGAGCAGCTTACCGAGAATGTGAAGTCGACAGCGGTCATGACCAAACTCTACCTTGGAGGCACGGAACAGACCGGCTATGTGGTGAAATGGTACAAGGATGACACCCTCTGGTCCGACAAGAGCGGTGCAACGATAACCGTGACACGCAGCGACGTGGATGGGACGCAGCTCATCATAGCTGAGTTCTACAAGTCAGCCGATGACACCGCTCCGGTGTTCAGGGCGGCAATACGAATAACCGACACCCTTGACGACTACCATCTGGAGCACCGGTTCGTTGTCTCGGCATCAGACCGGAGCACCAACGGGGCGAACAGGGAGGTCAGCGATGGGAAGCCGGTCTATCTGGAGGCCTATGTGATTAACGTGCGGACGAACACAGAGCTCACCGGCATCACCGGGGCAAAGTGGGTGTCCAACATCATGGACAAGGACACGTGGCAGTCGCTTCTGAGAATCCCGGCCACGGGGCAGAACACGGGAGCTACCAACCTTGTGACGGTCACGACAACACAGACGGACGTTGACGGGGCGGAGAAGGATGTGGTGGTCGTGTCGGAGGTCGAATGGGAAATGTAATTCAAAAATCAAGAATATGGCAAATCAGGAATTAGGCGCGGTCACAACTGTTGCGTCACTACTGAAATCGGATTCGCTCATCGTGGAGGTGGGCGGTTCCATACGGAGGATCACCGTGGAGGAGTTCCTTGCGGCTGTCAACTCAGGGCAGACGCAGCTTCTGCACTCCGTGGCTTGGGGTATCCCAATCAAGGACGAGCTTCAATCATCACCGGCTTGGGGTATGGTAGGCAACACGGCCGCCTACAACGCCTACAAGGCGCAGGTGGGACGGTATCTCATGGATGCCAACGGACGGGCGGCAAAACTGCACCCGAACAACTCAGGCGTGTTCGCTGACGGCACTACACTCGATGAGACCAAAGGCAACGTCGTGGTCATCGCCCCGAAGCTCTACTATCTCTATCAGGTGGATGCCGAGACGAACATCCCGTACCTGTGGATGTCTCAGCAGCCGATAAGCAAGCGGTTCATAGGCACGGCAGACAACGGAGAGAAGATTGTCGTTGGTGCTTACCAAGGCTCCATCGTCTCCAGCAAGCTTGTGTCACGCTCAGGCGTTGACTTTTTCACCGGTGGGTATTCCATCAACGCATACTGGAATGCCGCGCAGGCATTCGGCTCGAACTGGGGCATCGTTGACTATGACATCATGCGCTGGATAGGGATGATGTGCCTCTGCGAGACGGGGGGCAACGCCAACATTCAGGCCGGCATCGGACAGGGTGTCGGAGGCGCAGCGGGATTAGACTGGACAGCGTTCCTCGCGTCAACCACGCTAAGGAAGACCGGTGGAACCAAAGGTCTCGGTGACTCCACCGGTAGCGTGGCCATCAGCGATTCTGACGCCAAGTCGGACTCCAGCCATGTGTCGGTGCTTGGAGTTGAGGACTGGTGGAACAACCAGTGGAACTTCATCCAAGGCCTGTTCTTCGGCAACTCCGCCAACGAAGGGCAGGACGGCACGGAAGTTTTTGCCTATACAGGCAACCGCATGCCATCAGCCTCCGAGCTGGCTTCGCATCCGAACGGGCTGTACCGCAAGCTCACAAGACAGGCATCTTCCGGCTATGTGTCAAAGATGCTAAAGGGAGAGTACTTCGACCTCATCCCTTCTGGGCTGTCGGGAGGCTCATCGTCCTATTGGTGCGATTACTTTTGGGGCAATGATACAGGACAGGTTTGTCTCGTCGGTGGTTCCGCTGGTAGCGGGGCGGCCTCGGGTCCGTTCTGCGTCCGCTCGGACGACGCTTGGTCGATCACGCACTCGTCTTACGGCGCCCGTCCTGCATACTACGGCCCGGTGACAATAGTGGGAGGAGGGTCCATTTAGGATGATGCTGAATAGAGCATATACTCGTAAACGTAATCCACGGTGGAGCGGGCTGGTCGCTTTGAGCGGCCAGAGCCGCTCCCGCGCCTGTGGTAGGCGGGAGGGGATAAGTGTCGTCGTTGGAGTTTGTCTCGTCGGTGGTTCCGCTAATAACGGGGCGAACTCGGGTCCGTTCTACGTCAACTCGAACAACGCTTGGTCGATCACGAACTCGAATTACGGCGCCCGTCATACATACAATCCTGTCATCGTCATCCCCGATAGCTACGGGGCAGCGAATCCCCTCAGCCTTGACCCCGGTGGCAGGTCGCGCCGGAGAGTCAGAACATCTCGAATGCGGGAGAGCGGCCCTTTGTGTCGGTCGCGAGCGGGGCTAATGTAGGGCCGCAAGGTCTCGAACGTTCCGGGCAGTCAAACTATGCAGGTTTTGATAATTGATGAAAGTATGACGAAAAAGAAAGGTTTTATTTTGGAGCGGATAGCGGATGATGGCAATCTACGTCTTGCCATAAAGAACTCACAGAGGGGCGGCAAGGCGAAAAGACGGAGCGACATCCGGGCTGTGAACGCGGACATTGACGCGACCGTGGAGAGATTGAGGGGAATGATTCTCAACCTTGATTTCCCGGAGCATCGCAGCCGCGTGGTCAACCGCAAGGCAGACAGCGGGAAGATGAGGCGTCTCGATGATGAGGACTATATGCCGTGGAAGATAATGAGCCACGCCATAATGCAGGTGATAGAGCCGGTCATCAACGGGAAGATGATAGCGGACACTTCCAGCTGCATCAAGGGACGGGGCAACCTCTACGGGGTGAGGCGCATGAAGCGTCTGCTCAGGCGTTATCCGGACCACCCGTGGACTGCGAAGTCAGACTGCAAGAAGTATTACCAAGGTTTGGATCACGGGTATATGCTGAGGGTTCTCAGGCATCATTTCAAGGACGAGCGTTTCATCAGGCTGATGGAGATCTGCGTGCTCGACTACTATTGCGGGGAGGACATTGAAAAGGAGATTGACGATGAAAGAGAGAAGAAGGCGGGGCGTGCGAATTGGCGCGTACATAAGCGGGATGATTGGCAACCTCGCCCACATGGAGATAGACCACATCCTCACAGAAAGGTACGGGGTGAAGCTGGAGCGGAACTGCGACGACATGGTGATGCTGGCAAGGACAAAGGGAGAGGCGAGGTTCCTCCTGAACGCCTACGACCGCTTGGCGGAGGAGCGCGGGATGACGGTAAAGGCAAACAGTTACTACGCACCGATTCTCCACTATGAGAAGAAACGGCACAGACGGAAGCGTCAACGCGGGACGGGGCATCGACTTCCTCGGATATGTGTTCTCGAAGGAGGATGTGAGGCTTCGCAAGGGCATAAAGAAACGCTTCGCAGCGGGGATGGGGCGCGTCAAAAGCAGAAAGAGAAAAAGACAGATACTGGACAGTTACAAGGGTTGGTGCGAGCACGGGGACTGCAAGAACCTTTGGAGAAAAATAACAGGGAAGAAAATGGGATTCGCTGACAAAGGCATAACGATGATAAGCCAGAGGGACCGGGACGGGAAACGGATATTCGACGTCAAGCAGGTACCTCTGACCGACATAATCAATATGCCGCTGACGGTTCTTGACTTCGAGTCGAACATCAGAACAAGGGACATCCATGACCGGTCGAAGCAGAACATGGACAAATACGTTGTGATGGTCCAGATAAAGGACGGGGACAGAGTTAAGTTCATCACCGGGTCGCAGTCGCTCAAGGACGTGCTCGACCAGTGCAAGGCCATGGAGTCAGCGGGAACGAAAATATTCCCCGTCGAGAACGTGATGATAAGGAAACAGGACCTCGGAGGAGGCAAATCGACATATAAATTTCAAGACTTATAGTATTATGAAGTGTTATTTTGATTACAACGGAACGGTGCCTTCCGGAGTGAAGGCGGTACGTGAGGGGTTGACCACAAGGGTTTTCTTCGATTATTCAACGGAGACGAGGAAGGACATGGACGGGGAGGACGTCACCGTTCTGACAGCCGAGAACGTGGACGTGGAGAGCTCCGATTACGGTGACATCGTGAACGCGATAGTCCGGGACCGCTACGCGGCTGACAAGGTGGAAGCCATAATGGCCAACTATCAGGAGGCGATGGATTCGACCTCATCCCTGACAGAGGACAAGCGGGCTGAGTACAAAGCCGAATACGAGGCGTTTCAGGCTTGGCGCGCGAAGGCGAAAGAGGTGGCGACCGCAACCGTTGGACAGATAAGCGCATAGCGTATGAATGCTCAGGGAAGTCAAATGGTCACGAGGGCACGGCCCGGCAAGGACGGAGAGAACGGCAAGGACGGGAAGGACGGCCTGTCTTACCGCTACTCGAAATGGGTCGAGGGCGTGGAGTACCGGAACGACAACAACCCTTATTACAGGGACTCCAACGGGCAGGGTATCATCGATGTGGTCTTCAAGGATGCTATATCTATATATGACCCAAGCACGGATTCCACACCGCCTAAGGGGTATATCTGCCGCAAGACGCACACATCAGGGAGCACAGTGGAGTTTTCATCAGAAGGTGATTGGACACAGAGCGGGAACACGTTCACGTCTAACAAAGGAGTCCAATCCACGTGGGCGAAGATAAAATTCCTTACCTACGCGGCCAACACGGTAATCACTGTGAAGATTACAGCGTCCAGCGAGGCGAACTACGACTGGGGCTATATCTGCGGTCTGGACAAGGCTTACAGCACCAGCGACTATCTTGCCAAGGTGTCCGGGACAAACACGCAGACGGTGGAGATAACCGTTCCAACGCGTGGTGAGCATTATTTCTATGCAGGTTATGCCAAGGATTCATCAGGCGATGCCAACAACGACAACGTGGTTGTGGAGATTCTGTCAGTCTCTCCAACCCCCATCCCCCTTGCGGTCGGAGAATACTGGGCGCAGATAAACTCAATGGCCCCGATACTGTCAGCTCTTGTGATTGCTGATAGAATCAAAGCGAATTTCATTGATGTCGAGAATCTGGCCGCCAACTCGGCGTTCATTGACAGCCTCGTGGTCAATGAACTCGTCGCGGGAATCCAGAACGGGCAGAGGGTGGAGATTTCACCGGAAAAGATGTCTATGAACATCTATGATTCAGACGGAACATTGGTGTCTGTGTTCGAGGGGAACAAATACACGGACATAGCATCATTGTTCGGAGATAGCTCCGGAAGCTTTTCGGTGACGATGGCGAGCGGGACTGTCTCCGCACAGGCAGGGGCGAACGGAGCACAGCAGTCCAAGGAAGATACAATTATGGTGACGAACGCTGTGGAGCTGTCCGCTTCGACAATGATCACCGTAGGAGCGGGGACGCTGAAAATAGAATGGGATGTACCGTCCGCATCGGGCAGCGATAAATATCCAGATTCCTTTGACGCACAGATTGATATACGTGCGTATGTGTACAGGGATTCGGCATGCACCAGCCTGATCTATTCATACGTAATAGAATCTTTTTCGATTTCAGGGGAAGGTCCCGACTCCGACTCCCAAACTACCAATCTGGCAGACAAGACAGTGACATTGGTTAGGAACGGTGATATGTGGGTCAAAATCGGTGTATCTTCCAGAATTGCCGTTGTCGGCCCGGGTAGTAATGGCTCCGTCTCTTGGAGCGGCCTTGCTAATATCGCATATAATCAGACTTTCTATGTATCACGCTACTTTGCCAACGGATTGTGCCTTGGATCGAGAAATAACAATTACATTTCGTTGCATAATCAAGCCTCCGGTGGCATGCGGATGAAGATGGAGAACGGTGGCTACGGCTTTGACTTCTCAAACAACGGCATCAAGTTCCGCAGAAGCGCATCGGAGGGCTGGAAGAGCCTTATTCCGACATACGGAATGCCTCTCGGTGTGCTGGCCATGGGAACGATGAACCTCAAGTCCACGTCCCCATCAATGGGAACGTACAAGATGGTCAAGGCAACGAGTACGGACAAAATATCAGTGTCTTGGCAATCGAACGGAACGTTCAAGGTCACTATCCCGTCAGCATGGGGAAGCAACTATCTTGTGCAGCTCACCACGTTGGGACGAACCACAAGCGATAATCCAGCAAGCGCATCGGTGTATACAAAATCAACAGGATCGTTCATCGTTGACACCATGAGCCTGAAAGGCAATTATGTTAACGAGGTGCAGGTCATGTTCATGATTGCAAGACTGGAGGATTTCAACACATGATGGATAATTTCAACGCCCACATCCTTGCGGACGAAGCGTCTACAGGCAGTGTCGTGGTCGGCACGGGCATTTCGGCCACGTTGTTATTGTTTTTCCAGCAGTCTTTCGAGCGTATGCTGCCTTACCTTGTCATTGCCGCGGTGGTCATCCTGATCGACCTCGTGTTCGGCATCAGGGCCGCCAAGAGAAAGGGCGACCGGATCAGGATAAGCAGGGCTATAAGGCGCACCATCGGCAAGGCCGTAGAGTACTTCTGTTGGGTGGTGCTGGCGTCGAGCTTGGCGGTGGCCACGGGCTACACGATAATCGAGACGGGGCTGATGCTCGTGGTCATAGGCGTGGAGCTGATCTCCATTGTTCAGAACTGGTACTTCTGGAAGTTCGGCCACAAGCCCAAGGTCAAGGTTGACGCGGCCAAGGTCATAGAGGCGGTTGTCGAAGCCAAAACTGGTGCTAACATCGAGGGCGCGGTCAGCATCGCGCGGGACGAGGAGACTTTAAAAGAGGTTGAAGATGGGGACAATTAGTAAGTCATTTAGTTATCGAGAGTTCGAGGAATCACCTACAGCAAAGCGTAAAGGCATCTGCAACGTGATAACTTCGTTCGCGGTTCGTGACGCGGTGAAGGAGCTTACCGAAAAGGTGCTCCAGCCGCTCCGTGACAAGGTGGGGCATCCGCTGAGGATCAACAGCGGGTATCGTTGCCCGGAACTCAACAAGGAAGTGGGCGGAGTCCCCACATCGCAGCACGTCAAGGGAGAGGCAGCGGACATCGCGGCTGCTGATCCGTTCCTGCTGGCAAAGGTCGTGAGGGGCACACCGGAGATATGGAGGGAGGTTGACCAGATGATCCTCTATCCGACCTTCGTCCATCTCAGCCACCGCAAGGGAGGGCCGCAAAGGAGGCAACTGCTCTATAACAGAAGTTACAAAGGGGAAAATATCGATATTCAATGAATATAAAAGGTTCAATTAATATTTTACTCTTACTTATCGTTGCATTGGTGGCCACGGTTTCCGCTCTGAGCTGGAGACTGGGCTACCGTGCAGCGGTCGCTTCGATAGGCTCAGCGACCATCACAACCAAGGCTGACACCCTGATTGTAAGGGACACCGTCACTGTTGAGTGTCCCGTCCCTATCCTCACTACAATCACCGACACGCTCCGTATTGCCTACCCTGATATCATCACTATCCGCGATACGGTATTTGTTCATTTGCCGGTCGAGACCAAAGTTTACCGTTCGCCCGATTACAGAGCCGTTGTGTCGGGAGTCCTCCCATCATTGGACACAATTGAGATATTCCGAAAAAATCTTATAGTGAGCAATCCCCCCGCAATCCCCCCTCTAAAAGAAACACGACAAAAACATCATCACTGGTCCATCGCGCTCCAGGTCGGCTACGGCCTAACCATCCACGACAACCGCATCACCCCGCTCCCCTACTTCGGTGCTGGACTCTCCTACAGCCTTGTCGAGTGGTAAATATTCTTCAAAATATTTCGCAGAACGCTTGTATAATAACCAAAAGATTATTACATTTGTGTTATCAAAACAAAGGGGACAACAATGAGAAAGAAAACCAAAGAACGCAAGGAAATCGAGAAGTCACTGCTCTACTACCTTCAACTTTATAACGAGATCAAAGGACGTAATGAGGCTTGGCAAATCCTCTCTTGGTTGGAAGACTCGATTGATGAACTCGTAGAGAAACTCAAGATGATGTAACACCTCCCGGCTTAGGCCGGGACAAATCTTTTGGAATATGATTACAAAGGAACAGATGGATGCGCTGAAGGAGAGATTCATCAGTGCAAAGAATGAAAAAGAAAGGCTCGCAGTAAATGAAGAAATTCATAGGGTGTGCGAAGAGGATCCGGCAGCGGTCGCTGAAATCATGAAACTTCAACTTCAGGAAACGCACCGTAAAGTTGATGAGATCCTGGTGCGCAAACAACTGGAGGAAGTTTTGCCGGCAATCAGCCTTGCGCATATTGCCAAGACCTATTTCAAGAAATCAAGGGCTTGGCTATACCAGAGGATAAACGGACTTCCTGTCAATGGTAAACCAGCCCAGTTCACCGAAAGTGAACTTGACACGTTGAACAGGGCGTTGAATGACATTGGAGGCAAATTGTCCAGAATACACGTCTCATAGAAGTACCTAATGCAGTGATCAGCCCCGGAGTTATCCGGGGCTTTTTTAATCTATAATGTCAACGGCCTTGAGAGCTTCGGAGGCTCGGTCGGTCTTGCCGATGTAGATGGAGGTGATGGCAAGGCTGGAGTGGTCGGCCTGTTGCTGGACGGATGTGAGGGGAACACCAGAATTGACCATATTCGTGATGCCAGTGTCCTTGAGGGAATAGAACTGGAGTTCCTTCGGAAAACCGAGAGCGGGACGTACTACGTAACTCCAGTAAGAGGCGAACCTGCGGGAACTGGCTTTCTTTGTGCCGGGAGAAAAGTCATACATCGGGTGGTCTCCGAAAAGGTAGTGGCCAGGATGTGAGAGGTCGAGTTTACGGACATATTTCATCATCGAGTCCGGAATGGTTCGGGTGGAATCCTTCTCATTCTTGGCGATGCTGGCACTGATGCGGATGAGCTGGTTGTCGAGGTCAATGTCCCGGCAGCGAAGCATCGAGAGCTCTTTCGGGCGGATAAAGCAGCAGTAGCACATCAGGGCCATAACTAGGTAAGGGACGTTGTTTGCCTCCAACCAGGTGATGAGTTCGTTGAACTCTTCCGGGGTGAACAGGCGACGGATTTTCTGGGTCAGGCGTTTAGGCTTGCGCTTGACTGCCATAAACGGGTTGTCTTTGATATATTTTCGCTCGATCATCCAATTGAAGAGGACTCGGAAAAAGAGGATGCTGTTGTTGAATGTTCTAGCGGAGACGGCCAGATCACGGTCGTCCATGAAGTCAATGGCATCACTTTCTGTGAAAGAGCAGACGTAGGAGGTCTCATCGAAGCCGTGTTCCAGAAGCCATTTCTTGAACAATTTGACATAGGAGGTGTAACCTCTTACTGTGTCAGGACGGTTGTCTTTAGTCTTGACCGCAAGGAATTTGTCAAGTGTCTCGAACATTAGGGCATAGGCTTTCGGGGCTATCTTCTCAGTGAACGGATTCCACCCCATCTGCAACTTAATGCCGAGATCTGCCATTATCTTCCGACCGATGCGCCTTCTTTCAGGCAATGACGGGATGCGGTTCAGCTTTATGCGGATCCGTCTCATCTTGCCGGTCGGAGGGTATATGCAAGAATAGGAAATGTACCAAACGTCTCCGGTCACGAGCTTCGGAGGAATGAAATCTATGTATGGAATCGGTGGCGTTAACACAATTTTTTTTTCTTTGCACAATGCGCTGAGCGCATCATACAAGGAAAAATCTTGTCCCGTTTTTGTCCCGTTTTTCTCGGAAAAATCCCGTAAATTATTGCCTATTAGCTCATTACAGCGATTTTGCGGAGGATACAGGATTGCTCTGTCGGGTTCTAAACTTTTTAAGTCCTTGGTAATCAATTTCGGCTTATTACCCATAAAACGATTTACTAAAAGTTTTTGTCCCGTTTTTGTCCCGGCACACGTCCACTTAAAATTTTATTAAACAATTACTTACAACGATAATTTTAGAAATTTTAATTAATTTTGACCGAAATTTTCATTTCGATTTATTGTTAAACGATAAGGTTTACTACATTGGATTTATTATATTTGCAAAAAACAACAGAGGTATGTTCAAGCATAAAGAAAACACAGCCAAGCAGGTCTTCGAGGAGAAGACATTCGACATCCCGATGGACAGGCTGACTCCGGAAATCATCAACCTTGCCTACGAGGCGGGGAAAAGGAAGCTGGAATTCAGCACACAGACAATCAGCCACACAATGGGGATTGTCCAGACGTTCCTCGGATGGTATGTCGCTGCTGACATCTCCCTGATCGGCATCCTTGCCGGGCTCGTGGCCGCACCAGCACCTTCGACGCTTTCATTGTCGCTCACGTGCTATGGCATTGTATTCATCTCGGTGGTCATCATCTGCTTCTGGAAGGGATCAATGTACAATGTGACTTCTTACGGTCCGGGATCCGCTCCAGCTGATTTTCTTACACTGGAAACAGTCGATTGGCTCGACAACTACATAGACAAGAATTGGGTGGTGTGTAAGAAGTACCAGGAGCTGATCCGATTGCAGGATTGTGCCAATAGAAACCTCCGTATCGCCCTGCGGATAAGGAAGTGTTACCGGATAGGCGTCAACATCAGTCTTTGGGCGGCTGCATTCGCTTGCATCATCCTTTTTTCTCTGGCAGTGGAGGAGATGCTGGTCTGATGCCGTGGATCTTCGGGTCACTGCTCGATGGAGGTGGCGGTGGAGGCCCTGCAGGAGCTTTCTTCGTTTGATAATTTTCTTTACTCATAACAGTTAAAATTAGTGTTGATTCCTAAACTTGGACTATAGACTTTATTATAATCCTAATGATTTAATGGTAAGGGAAAGGCCACGCCGGGAGGTGCGGCCTTTCTTATTGCTTTTCGAGGATGGAGAGGAGACGGTTTATCTGGGCGTCCTTCTCCTTGATCTGGGCGTCCTTCTCCTTGATCTGGGCGTCCT
>ERZ808286.183-NODE-183-length-48069-cov-5.067668_pt1 | contig 48069 bp, 29 predicted proteins | sample MGYA00521276_ERZ808286 | MGnify/ENA primary metagenome ERZ808286 (study PRJEB31516, sample SAMN03275607) | gut metagenome | biome: mammalia-associated habitat; material: feces | host: Papio cynocephalus | place: Kenya | collected 2012-08-01 ... | reverse complement strand
GGCCTGGGTACGCGTCTGCGCCCGCTGACGCTCGCCACCCCCAAGCCCCTCATCCCCATCTGGAACCGCCCCCTCCTCGCCCACACGCTCACCACCCTCGAATCCTGGGGGGTGCGGGAAGTCTATCTGAACACCCACTGGCTGGCAGACGCCGTAGAGGCTTTCGCAGCAGCCTATCGCGGCCCCCTGCACCTGCACCTTCTTCCCGAGCCTGACATCCTCGGCACCGGCGGCGCCCTGCGCAACCTGGCTCCGCACCTGAACGGCCGCCCCTTCTGGCTGGTCAATGGCGACATCCTCTTCAACGTCCGCCCCGCCGCGCTAGAAGACGCCTTCGTCCGCTCAGGGCACTTCGCCGCCGCCTGGCTGGAGCCCATGCACGGCCCGCGCACGGTAGAAATGGACTACGCCGGGCGCATCACCTGCTGGCACTCCCCCACCCCGAAAGTCGAGCACACCTATACCTTCACCGGCGTAAGTCTGCTGAGTGCCGAGGTGCTCCGCTATCTGCCCAAAAAACAATCCGCCTGCGCCCTGACCGACCTCTTTGAAGGCGCTTTGGCCGAAGGGCGCTTCGTTCAGGGCGCCCTGGATCCCAAAGCTTATTGGAACGATGCCGGAACCGCCGAGCGCTATGCCCAGGCACACCGCGACACCCGCGACCGCCCCGACCTCGCGCACTACCGTGCCGGCGCGGCAGATCCACAGCCCGAAGCCGTCTGCCGTGCCCTCGAGCGTTTAAACTGGCCGGCCGAAGAAACCGCCGTCATTCCCCTTGGCCGCCGAGGCAGCAGCCGCACCTTCTGGCGGCTCCTGCGCGGCAAAAAAGCCGTCATGGTCATTGCCTACGAAACCGAAGGCCGCGCCGAAAACGCCCGCTATGCCGCCTGCGCCAAAGCCCTGCACCGCGCACATGTTGCCGTGCCGGCCGTCCTGGCCGATGAGCCCGGCCTGCTGCTCATGGAAGACCTGGGCGACCAAACCCTCACCCCCGCGCTGGTTGACGCCCTCGATGCGCAAGACGCCCGCGCCCGCTTTGCCCAGGGCCTCGGCCATGAACCCGAGAGCCCCGCAGATGCAGGCAGCGAGGCAGCGCATGAGCCCTGCGCCTGCTGCGGCCACACACACGCCCACCCTCCCGCCGCTGAAGACGCCTGCGGGCAGAAAGCGCCCCCTTCCCGCGCACTCTCCGAAACCATGGCGCTCTTAGCCGCTTTTCACCGCGCCGACGTGGGCAATCTGGAGCTGGAGCCGCCCTTTGACGCCGCGCTCTATGCCTGGGAGCGTGAACTCTATGAACGCTTCGCGGGAGCCCTGAGCCCCGCAGCCAAAGCGGAATGGGAACACGTGCGTGATTATCTGCTGGCCGAACCCTCTGTGCTCCTTCACCGCGACTTCCAGAGCACAAATATTCTCTGGCATGCCCATCACCCTGCCGTGATTGACTTCCAGGGGATGCGGCGCGGCGCAGCCGTTTATGACCTGGCCAGTTTTCTCTACGACCCGTATGAATCCTGGAGCTCTGCACACATTGAATGCGCCCTGACGGCCTACGCCCAAGCCTCCGGCTCAGATCTGGCACATCTGCGCAAGGGCCTGCCCTATGCCGGCGTTCAGCGGCTGATGCAAGCCATCGGTGCCTATCACCGCCTGGCCTCCGTGGGGCAGACGCGCTTTCTGGCCTTTGCACCCGTAGCGCAGGCGCGGGCCGCAGCCTGCGCGGAAACCCTGGGCCTGAATGCCCTGGCCAACGCCTTGAAGCCCGGGAGCTGAGCCGCCCCCTTCACGCCCAGGCCGCACGCCTGGCAATGACGCCATTCTCTTTGCCCGCCGGATCAGAAAACGCCGGCTTCGATGCGACGGTCTGCACACCCGTAGGCAGACCGGTTGCAGCCCCTACCTTCGCTGGTTTTGCAAACTGCAACAGATTTGAATGAAGACGACGGGTTCTGAGGCGCCCTGAAGGGTGCGTTCGTTTAGCTCAGTGTTTCTGGACCGTGCGGGCTCCTGCACGTGCCGATCCTATCTGCGGAAGCTCACCCGCATGAACACTTCGCTCCGCATCCCTGCGCGCTCACAGGGGACATCTGCCTGTAGAAACGCCTGCCCTGGGGAGTGCTTCTCCATTTTCAAGGGTTCTTCTTTGGCACACTTCACCGCCGCGGGTGTTTTTCCTGCCTATCCGGTCTTTCCCCTCGCTTCAATGTCCACTGGTCTCTGCTGAAACCCGCTGCCCGCTTTTGTCTCAACGTGGAGGGAGGAAAACGGCGGAGATGGATTCGCGCAAAACCATCCCCCCAGCGGCCTGCACGGAGAACACACCCCCGTTTCCCTTCCAAGCGGTTGGTATCCGGAGCGAACCCTCCGCCTTTCAACCCCATGAAAGCCCCATCAAACGCCCCCAATGGCGCGCCAACCCACTGTTCGTTCAATCGGTTATACCTGCCTGCATACATTCCCGCACAGAAACCCGAGCACCACGTGAACAGTTGATTTTTCTTTAGAAAACGGTTAGTATTAAAGAAGCGATGAGACCTTATCGATAATGCATCTGACCGTTCGTCCAATAGAGGGAGACGAGATGGCAAAGGAAGAAAAGAAATTAAAAGTCGCAATGGTCGGCGGGGGAAATGAGTCCTTCATGGGGCGTATTCACCGGGCGGCCATTGAAGCGAGCGGATGCCTGGAGCTGGTGTGTGGGGCATTTGGTTCAACGCGGCAGCGCTCGTTTGAGACGGGGAAAACGTTGGGGATAGACCCCAAGCGTGTTTTCGGCGTTTACCGGGACATGTTTCGGCGGGAGGCAAAGACCACGGGGGAAGATCGGCTGGATCTAATCACCGTGATCGCTCCGAACAACATGCATTACCCGGTAACCATGGCGGCGTTTGACGCCGGCTTCCCGGTTTTTTCCGAGAAGCCTATGAGCTGCAACATGGACGAGGCGCAGAACCTGAAGCGCCGCACGTTGATGAACGAAGAGCTCTATGCCACGGCCTATATTCACCCCTTTTACCCCGCGCTTGAGCAGCTTCGCGCGTTTGTAGCCGAGGGCGGAGCGGGGAATATCCGGCGGGTGGATGTGCGTTATTTTCACGGCTGGATGGGCGTTCGTCTGGAAACGGCAGGGAACCGCTCGGCGGGCTGGCGGGTAGATCCGCGGCGCTGCGGAGCAGGCGGAGCCATTTATGATCTGGCCGGGCCGTGTGCGGCACTGGCAGAATGGGCAAGCGGCCGGAAGATTGCGGCGCTATGCGCGGCGGGGCATCCGGCGGTGGCCGGGCGCATTCTGGATGATGATGCGGCCGTTCTGCTGCGTTTCGATAATGGAGCGGCCGGCGTTATCAACGTCAGCCAAATTGCCCTGGGCGAAGCCAACGGCATGGAGTTGAGCCTCTATGGCGACAAGGCGTCTGTCCACTGGAAACAATCCACAGGCAACACCTGGCGCATCACCGATGCCGCCGGGAAAACAATCGAGAAAACAGCGCCCGGCGCTCCGATTCCCACTGCCTCGCCCAACCGTTTTGCCGAACCCTATGGGGATGACGCCGCATATATCGCAGCCTTGACGGAGGCCTACCGCGACTTTGCGCAGACCATCCGCGCCGCCCGGGCTGGCGAACCCTTTACCGGGCGGTGTGTGGGTGTAGACGAAGCGCTGCGGGTGGCCACATTCAACGATTTGGCGGCACGAAGCATGTTCCCTAACGCGGATGACCCGCAGGACAAGTGGCTGCCATTCAACGTACCCGAAGTCAAACTTCTGAGCTAACGCCATGACCTGCGAAATCCTTGCCCGCCTGCTAGATGACGAGCTGCGCCTGAATGCTTTTCGGGATGTTTCGGATAATGGCCTGCAAATCGGCAACGAGGGAGAAATTCACCGCGTTGCAACCGCTGTCGATGCCTCGCTCGAAACCTTTGAGCGGGCGGCAGCAGCCGGAGCTGAAATGCTGCTGGTTCATCATGGCCTCTCGTGGAACGGCAGTTTCGCTCGGCTTACGGGACTGAACTTGAAGCAGGCGCGATTCGCGCTTGAACACAATCTGGCCGTCTATGCGGCGCATCTGCCGCTGGACGCACACCCCACGTTGGGCAACAATGCGCAGTTGGCAGCAGTCCTCGGGTTGGAAAAGCTGCGCCCTTTCATGCCCTATCACGGGCAGCCCATCGGCTTTTCCGGCGTGCTGGCTGAACCCCTTTCGCAGGAGGCCTTTGAGGCGCGGATCCGCGCGGCGGTGTGTCCGGTGCGGTTGGAGCGCTTCCTGTATGGCGCAGAGATTATCCGCACGGTAGGCGTCTGCTCAGGCGGCGCACCCGAAGGCGTAGAGGCCGCCGCCCGCGAGGGACTCGATGCGTATCTCTGCGGCGAGGCCAATCTCGTAGCCTACAATCTGGCCAAACAATGGGGCGTCAACGCCTTCTTTGCCGGGCACTACGCCACCGAGCGTTTCGGCGTAAGGGCGCTCGGACAATGGCTGGCTGAACAAACCGGCCTGACCTGCTCGTTTATTGATCTGAATCTTCCTTATTGAGGCACTTTCCGCTTGCCAGGTGCACAGACAAGCGGTATCATGAGAGAGAACCTTGGGCAAGAGCCCGAAACTAGATGTTGAGAGAGGGCTGTATGAATCATTCACAGGCGGCGCCGAAGGCGTTGAAACCAGACCCCATTGTGGAAGTGGAGCAGTTCGGCAAACTGCCCGATGGCACGGTGGTGCTGCATTACATTCTGAAGAACGGCCTGGGCGCCGAGCTGGATGTGCTGGAATACGGCGGCACCGTGCGGCGGTTTACCGTGCCGGGGCCGGATGGCAAACCCCGCAACGTTATGGTCGGCCCCAACACGCTTGAAGGCTGGATCCGCGAACCCTATTACGGTGCTCTGATCGGGCGTGTAGCCAACCGCATCGCAGGCGGAACCTTCTCTCTGGATGGCAAAACGTACACACTGGCCACCAACAATGCCCCAGGCGGCATTCCCTGCGCCCTGCATGGCGGCGAAACCGGATTCAATGCCAAATGCTGGCAATTACGCGCCTTCTTTAAGGGAAACATACCTCAGGCGGCGGCATGGATTGCGCAAGAAGCCATTGGTGAAGACGATGCCTGCCTATGGCTAACCCTTGATTCGCCCGATGGCGACCAGGGTTACCCGGGCGCCGTCCATGCGGAAGTCGTCTATATCCTCACGCCCGAGAACACCTGGCGCATTCTTTACCGGCTGACTGCCGATGCCCCAACCCCTGTGGCGATGACGCAGCACGCCTATTGGAATCTGAAAGGCTGTGCCCAGGGCAATGTGCTTGATCATACCCTGCAGATTGAGGCGCACCGCTATACACCCGTCAATGCCGGGCTTATCCCAACCGGTGAGCTGGCACCCGTGGCAGGCACCCCCTTCGACTTCACTCAGCCGCGCCTCCTAGGGCAAGACATCGATGCTCCCAACGACCAAATTCGTTACGGCGCAGGCTACGATCACAACTTTGTGCTGGATCATCCTGCCGGCGAGCTGGCTCGCGCCGCCACGCTCGCCGCCCCCGACGGCATGCGGATGGAGGTGTGGACCGATCAGCCCGGCCTGCAGGTTTACACTGGCAACTATATTCCCGACGGGCTGGAAACCCCGGAAGGCTCCACCTGCCGGCGCGGTGGCGTGGCGCTTGAAACGCAGCATTTCGCCGACAGCGTCAACCACCCCGCCTTCCCAAGCACCATCCTGCGCCCGGGCGAAATCCTGCGCTCCTGCACAGAATACCGGTTCCCAAAAGCCTGAATAGTCCCTCTTCACACCCACAACAATCAAGGAACAACCTATGAGCAACCTAATTATTGACGCGCTCGTCTTCTTCGGATTCATCGCGTGCGTCCTCTTCGTCGGCTTCTTCAAAAGCCGAAAAACAACCAATACCGAAGTTTCCGGAGCCGAAGAATATTTTCTTGCAGGGCGCGGGTTGAAATGGTGGCTCATCGGGTTCTCGCTGATTGCCGCCAACATCTCCGCCGAGCAATTCGTGGGCATGAGCGGCCAGGGCGCCGGGCTGGAAGGCATCTCCTGCGCCTCTTGGGAATGGATCGCCGCCATCACGCTGGTGGTCGTGGCCTTCTGCATGCTCCCCTACTTCCTCAAAACCGGCATCACCACCATGCCCGAGTTCCTTGAAGTGCGTTACAACCATGTGGCGCGCACGCTTATGACCGCCTCGATGATCTTCATCCTGATCGTTGCCTCGCTCATCGGCGTAACCTACGCCGGCTCCCTGGTGATGCATCAGCTCTTCAATGAATTCGGAATCGCCATCAGCTTCGCCTCCTGCTGTGTCATCATGTCGGCCATTGCGGGCGCCTATGTGCTCTTCGGCGGACTGAAAGCCTGCGCATGGGCCGACCTGCTCCAAGGAGCCGCCCTCATCGTCGGCGGCGCCATCATCGCCTACATTGCCTGCAATGCACTGGTGGAAACCCCCGCAGCTGAGCTCGCCGGATTCGGCGGCGCTACCACAACCGATGGTGCAGGCTTCTTCCAACGCTTTGCCGACCTGAACGCCGCCAAGATGCACATGGGCCGCCCGGCCACCGATGCGGCCATGCCCTGGACCATCCTCCTCATGGGCATCTGGATTCCGAACTTCTACTACTGGGGCCTCAACCAGTACATCACCCAGCGCATTCTCGGCTCCGGCTCTCTCGCCGAGGGCCAAAAGGGCATTGTGCTGGCCGCAGCGCTCAAGCTCATCATCCCCTTCATCATCGTCATTCCCGGCATCATCGCCTTCAATCTCTATGCCAACCAGATGGCCGGAGACACGGCTGAAGTGCTCGCCAAACGCATCAATGAAAACAAACTCAAGGCCAATGAGCTCGTTTGCCTCTACTCCCTAAGCGCCGATGCCAAAACCGTAGCCCAGAGCGAACAATCCATGACAAAGGCGCTCGCTCCCGAAGCTACGGCCAAACTGGCTGCGCACAACGCGCCCCTCCTCGCCAAGATCGCCCTCGACAAGAAGGCCAAGCCCACGCCCGCCAACATCCAAACCTGGGCCGCCCAGGGCAAAGCCGGCGAAATCGAGCTGGCGGACGGCTCGTCCATCACCGTCACCGGCTACACCTACAAGTATGACGGCGCGCTTGGCTGGCTCATGCGCCTGATTCCTAAAAATCGCGGCATCCTCGGTTTCGTTCTCGCCGCGCTCCTCGGCGCCATCGTCTCCTCGCTGGCCGCCGTGCTCAACGCCACCTCCACTCTCTTCACCATGGACATTTACCAGCGTTACCTCCGCCGGGAAGCCCCGCAGGGTGAGCTCGTTGCCTGCGGCCGCGTAACAACCGTGATCCTTGCTGTGGCCGGATGCATCTTCGCCGCCATCCTGAAGTCCGACTCCATCTTCGCCTATATCCAGGAGATCCAGTGCTACGTCTCACCCGGTATTTTCGCCGTTTTCGCCTTCGGTATGCTCAACCGCTCCGCAGGCCGCTGGGCAGGCGTCGTCGGCCTCCTCTTCGCGCCCATCGTCTTCTATTTCCTCAACACCTACGGCTGGGATCTCTTCCCTGCGTTCATCCTCAAACCGCTCAGCGCAATTGAATGCCTGGGGATCCCCGCCGCCGGCGGCTCCATGCACTACCTTATCGCCGCCTCCTATACGCTGGTCATCACCCTCGTGATGCTGACCCTCTACGGCTTCTTCTTCCGCCTGAGCCCGCAGGAAACGGTGGTGTTCGAGCACAAGACCAAGCTGGATATGACCATGTCCAAGGGTGCCCTCGCCTTCGGCGGCGTAGTTTGCATTCTCACGGTGGTGCTCTACATCCTCTTCTGGTAAGCAGACGCAACCGTAAAACCCAATCTTCCAAGCCGGGGCGCACCTGCGCCCCGGCTTTTTGTTTATTCCCACACAAAGCCGCGCGCTGCCCGGATTGGCTTCACGTACACCATAAGGCAATCTCCGCAAGTGTTTCCCCTACGCCATACCCTGTGCACCCCCTGTTCCCTCATTTGAAAATTAGACTCCGTCAAGCCTTCAATCCCTCTTTTTATCACCACCATATTTTCCTTGCGTTCACACCGTTATGTTTGGTATAGTAGAGCCACTTTCGTTTGGGGCGGTAGCTCAGTTGGTAGAGCATCACGTTCGCAACGTGGGGGTCAGGGGTTCGAATCCCCTTCGCTCCACCATCCTTCCAAGGATGTCCCCATCAATAGGCCGAGGCGCTTCGCTTCGGCCTATTGCTTTATGTACTTTGATTTACAAAAGGGTTGTAAGGATGGGCGGCGCGAAAATGAGTTTCGTGGAAGGACTCTGTCTGCTCAAACATGCTGGACTCTTGCGATTTAAGTCTTCTGCAGAAAAAAGAGCAAATACTTGGCAAGCAGGGTACGGTAACCCACGCGTGCAAAATTTATAGGATTCTGCCAAGGCAAAAACCTGTATCTCGTTTTTTAGACACCCGCCCCGAACCCAACCATTTAACGCAGATTCCAGCTACGGCTACGCATCGGTTCCGATGCTGACTTGATCTCGGCCATTCACGATCGAGCTTCTTCTCTGTGCGTGGATCTCGTTCAGCAAGGTCACGCAATTCTTCATAGTTTGTCGTGTGAACGGTAAGGTCTCGAAATTCGTCGCGAACGTTTTGAGCACTGCATACGCTTCTTTTTCGCTGTGAGCTTTTCTGTGGATTACGCCAACACCACGCTCGACATTGCCTATACTTCCGATGCAATGATCCGCCCAACTTCCGCCACCGATGCCATTGGCGCCACGGCCTTCACGCATGACGCCTTGGGGCGAAGCACCGACTATAGGATGTGGATGACGACTGCAAACAATCCATCTCCTATGCCCCCGCTACAGGCCGCATCGCCGAATCAAACGGTTTCCGTTGGGAATATCTCGCCGGTTCCAACCTCAAGTCGAAACACACCTATCCCCACGGCGCGACCGCCTCTTGGAATGATGAGGCCAAACAAGACACTTACCGACGAACATCATAAATGCTTATGCCAATGACTCAGAGATTCGTTCTTACACCCATGACCTCCTCGGCCGCCGCACCTCGAAAAATAATGAGCAGTATTCCTACAACGTCCGCGATGAACGGATTTCTGCCAATGAGGTCTCCTATGCTTACGATGATATCGAAACATAGGCACCCACAAGCGTACGTGAGATGGGAAACCGCCCCCCTGCCAAGGGCAAAACCACATATTTCCCGCTCAAACCAGACCCCTATGCCCGAAAATATCGTTCTCACAAGATTTTACTTGATCTTTTCAACAAACTTTGATATCTTTACTCCACATTAACGGCGCGATAGCCAAGCGGCTAGGCAGAGGACTGCAAATCCTTTTAGACCGGTTCGACTCCGATTCGCGCCTCCATTTTACGCCTTGCCTTTCGGTAAGGCGTTTTTTTATTCTCAACGCCGCCATGCCGTTACACCGAAAAGCGGGCAAGCATTCTTCATTTAATTAGAAGACGAAAAGCCAGGAGCGCACCCTCCCTCGACTTCTTCGGGCAAGGGCTCTGCCGTGTTCTGCCGCGTACAAAGCACCCGCGCCACCACGCGGCCGAACGCCCCTGTACCGACCCCTTCTGCCACGCGGAACCCCGGCACCGCAACAATCTCACCCGAAGGCACACACACCAGCGGATACGCCCCGCGTTCCTCCCGCGGCACCCGCATCTCCACCAGCACGTCCTGCACTCGCCTATGCCGCCCCCCCATGCCCGCCGGGCAAAACCGATCGCCCGCACACCGTGCACGCACCACCAGCGGCAGCGGCAGCAGCATCCCCTCTGCCGCCTGCCGCCCCGAAACAGTCTCCAATTCCTCAACCCGAACAACCCACGAACCAAAACGATAGCAGCCCGGCACGGTCAATACCACCGGCTCCGGTTCCGGCTCGGACGCCGCCTGCACAAGGACCTGCCACACCAACTCTGACACCCGCCTGAGACGTCTGCCGCCCGAAACCTGCACCACCCCGCCTACCGGCGAAGCCAGCAGCCGCTCGGCCTGTTCGCGCCCAAGGCCGCCCAGCCACACCCGCAATGCCCGCCGCGCCAGCACATGCGCCGTCCCCTCCGCCAGCTCCAGCCGCTCCCGCGTGCGAACCCGAACAGCCGCTTCCGCCAAATGCTCCAGAAACGCCTGTTCCTCACGCAGCAAATCCAGCGAAGCATTCGCCCCTCGAACAAAATGCGGGAGAACCGGAAGCACCCAATGGCGAATGGCATTGCGCGGGATCGTGTCATCATTATTAGAGCAATCCTCCACCCACGCCTGCCCTTGCGCCCGCAGCGCCGCCACCAGTTCCGCGTGCGTGCACCCAAGAAGCGGGCGCTCAATCCGCAGCCCTGGCTCCCCAGGGAAAGGCGCCTCCGCCCCAAAACTGCACAAGCCCTCAAGCCCGCTGCCGCGCCCCAGGCGCAGCACCAGCTGTTCGGCGCGGTCATCGGCCTGATGCGCCAACAGAAGCGTTTTCAGCCCCTGCGCCCGCATGACGCGGGCAAAGAACGCAAAGCGAAGGCGGCGGGCAAAGACTTCTTTCGTTTCCTTCCCCTGCCACGGCTCCGCCGCACGCCCCACCTCCAGCGATACGCCATGCGCCGCACACAACGCCCGCACAAAGGCTTCCGCTTCGTCGCCGTTTTCATCGGCGAAACCATGATTGAAATGGAGCGCCACAAAGGGGCGCTCCGCCCGCAGGCAGGCGTGAAAAAGCGCAACGGAATCCGCCCCTCCGCTCAACCCAAGCGCAGCCGGCGTGAGAGACGAGGAGGAGCGTGCCATACGTGTGGATGATAAGCTGGGCAGAGGTTGGAACACCGCGCCCCGAAACAATCCCGGGGCAGACGGAGCTCACACCTCCTTCATTTGCGGGAAGAGAATTACATCACGAATGGCCTCGGTGCCGGTAAGGAACATCACCAGGCGGTCGATCCCCATCCCCAGGCCGCCCGTGGGCGGCATCCCGTATTCCAGTGCCTCAACGAAGTCCTGATCCAACGGCTCGGCATCGGCTTCGACCTGACGGGAAAACGCCGCGCGCTGAGCCTCCGGATCATTCTGCTCGGTATACCCTGGGCAGAGTTCACGCCCGGCCACAACAAACTCGAAAACGTCCACAACGCTCGGATCGTCTGCGCAGGCCTTGGCCAGCGGAACATACTGCCGAGGGATGCGCGTAACAAAGGTGGGCTGACGGAGCGTTTTCTCAATGAGCTTGTCGTACACTTCGTGCGACAAGGTGAGCATATCCACGATTTCATCGGTGAGAATCAGCCCGGCTTCGGCGGCGCGCTTCCGCGCGGTGCTGTAATCCAGGCTGAACCAATCCTCGCCCATCTTCTCCTTAATCAGGTCGGCCTGCGCCACTTCGCGGTACGGCGGCTCAAAGTTGATTACTTCGCCCTGCTCGCCATAACGCACCTGGCGCGTCCCGAGGACGGTGTCGCAAAGGTAAGGCAGCAGACCCTCAATCAGACGCTTCATCGACGTCCGGTCGCCATAGGCCTCATAGACTTCCAGAACCGTAAACTCCGGGTTGTGCGTGCGGTCGATGCCCTCATTGCGGAAGTCTTTGCCCAGCTCGAAGATTTTATCAAACCCGCCCACGAGCAGGCGTTTCAGATAAAGCTCCGGGGCGATGCGCAGCGCCATCTCGCGGTCGAGCGCATTATGGTGCGTAAAGAAAGGCTTAGCCGCGGCGCCGCCTGCCTGCCCTTGCATAATCGGCGTCTCAACTTCCACAAAGCCCTTGGATGTGAGGAAGTTGCGGATCCCCAGCAGGATTTTGTGCCGCATATCGAAGCGGGCGCGGCTCTCCGGGTTGGACATCAGGTCAAGGTAGCGGCGGCGGTAACGTTCTTCCTGATCCTGAAGGCCGTGCCACTTTTCAGGCGGTTGGCGAATGGCCTTGGAAAGAAGCTCCCAGGAAGCAACCTCCACCGTCTGCTCACCGGCCTGCGTTGTGAAGAGGGTACCCTTTACGCCAATAATATCGCCCAGATCGAGCAATTTGGCAGCATTATAGGCCTCTTCGCCCACACCATCGCGCTTCAGAAGCACTTGAAAGGCGTCTGTGCCGTCATTGAGATGGATAAACATCAGTTTGCCCATGCGGCGCTTGGTCTGAATGCGCCCGGCCACGGCCACCTCCGCGCCTTCGGCAAAGGCCGCCCGTGTTTCGCGCAGCGTGCCTGTGCGGGCAAAAGCGTGCCCATAAGGCGCGTAGCCTAACGCTTCAAGGCGGGCGCGGTTTTCAATCCGCTGTGCCCGATACTGATCCGGCGTCTGTTCCTGAGCCATGGTTCGCTCCTTATTTGGCAAGCAATTCATTCAACATCGCGGCCAGATGCGCCCGGGTAAACCCGAAGTATTCGGCCAATTTTCCCGCAGGCCCCGAAGCGCCCCAGCCCGTCATCGCCAAGATCATGCCCTCCGCGCCAAGGTAACGCTCCCACCCAAAGGGCGAAGCGGCCTCCACGGCGAGACGTTTGCGCACAGCCGCAGGGAGCACCTGCTCGCGATAGGCCGCCGGCTGCGCCTCAAACAAATCCCAGCTAGGCATCGAGACCACGCGCACATTGCGGCCATCGGCCTGCGCCGTTTCGAGAGCCAGCGCCACTTCCGATCCCGAGGCCATCACAATCGCCTCAGGCAAAGCCGCCGGATCGCGCTGCCAAAGCACATAAGCGCCCTTGGCCACATGGGAGGCCGCGGGATAAACCGTGCGGTCTATCACCGGCAGATTTTGACGGGAAAGCAGAAGCGCAGTGGGGCCGTTTTTCCGTGCAAGCGCCACCTGCCAGGCCGCCGCCGTCTCCGTGGCGTCTGCCGGGCGCAGCACACAGAGATTCGGCATCGCGCGCAGCGATGGAAGCTGCTCCACCGGCTCATGCGTTGGGCCGTCTTCGCCCACATAAAAACTATCGTGCGTAAAGACATAAACCACGGGCACGCCCATCAGCGCGGCCACGCGCATCACCGGGCGGCAATAGTCGCAGAACACAGCGAATGTGCCCCCGAAGATCTGGAAGCCACCATGTACCGCCACCCCATTCATCACGCCGGCCATGCCCAGCTCGCGCACGCCGAAGTGGAAGTTGCGCCCGGCAAACTGCCCTTTGGCAATATCCCCCAGCCCGTTCAGATAGGTCATGTTCGAAGGCGCCAGGTCGGCCGAACCGCCCACCAGCCAAGGCAGTTCCGGAGCCAACGCGTTGAGCACCTTGCCGGAGGCCACGCGGGTGGAGACCGGTTTGCCGCCCCAATCAGGGAGTTTGGCTTCCAGCCCGGCAGGAAGCTCCCCGCGGAACTGCGCCGCCCAGGCCGCGCCCAACGCCGAGTCTTCCGCAAACCAGGCTTTGCTCTGACGCACCCACTTGTTGCGCAGGCGCTTCATTTTGGCCTGCCGTGCAGCAAACTGATGGCGCACCCCTTCAGGCACCACAAACGAGGCCTCCGGGTCAAAGCCCAGTGCCTGCTTCATCAGGCGCAACTCCTCAGGGCCCAACGGCGCGCCGTGGCTGGCGGCAGAGTCCGCCTTCGTGGGCGCACCCTTGCCAATCACCGTGTGGCAAATGATCAGCACTGGGCGATCCTTCGAGCGGGCGGCGCGGGTCAACGCGCGGTCAATGGCCTCCATGTCGTGCCCATCGCACTCCAGCACCTTCCAGCCATAACTGGTAAAGCGCTTAACCGGGTCATCGGCCACCGCAATGGAAATCTGTCCCTCAATAGAGATGCGGTTGGAATCGTAAATCAACACCAGCTTGTTCAGGCCAAGCGCGCCAGCCAGCGAGCAGGCCTCGTGGGAGATGCCCTCCTCCAGATCGCCGTCTCCGCAGGTAACCCACGTGCGGTGATCAACCAGTGTGCGTTCGGGGGTATTAAAGCGCGCTGCCAGCATACGCTCGGCAATCGCCATGCCCACGCCGGCGGCGATGCCCTGCCCCAGCGGCCCGGTGGTGGTTTCCACCCCCGGCACATGGCCATATTCCGGGTGCCCGGGCGTTTTGCTGCCCAGCTGGCGAAACTGCTTCAAATCCTCCAGCGAAAGGGGATAGCCCGCCAGATGCTCCAACGCGTAGAGCAGCGCCGAGCCATGCCCGCCCGACATGACAAACCGATCGCGATCCGCCCAGGCCAGATCTGCCGCACACACCTTCAAATGCCGCAGCCACAGCACCGCCGCCACATCTGCCAGCCCCAACGCCACGCCAGGGTGGCCGGAATTGGCCTGCTGCACTTCATCCGCCGCCAGGCAGCGCAGGGTGTTTGCCGCCAGAAGCATCGCTTCCTGATCCACTTTGCTCATGAGATTTCAAACCTCTTCTATCGGGGTGCAAAAGAAAGCAAAAGTCTATCAAAATGAGCCCCAATCCGCAACCCGCGCACCGCCCGCATAAAACCCCTGTCCACCCCCGTTTTCAGGCCGGAAACGTCTGCCGGAAACATCCATATGCTCCACCCCAAAACCGCCCGCGCCGCTTCACCCCTAAACGGTTTTGCGGTTTGAGAACCGTGCTGGCCCATGAACGCCAGCGCACACCCAGCCAAAGCATCACACTTCCGGCACATATCGCCGCCTTTCTAAAACGCTCCGGCGCACCCAATCCCCATGAGAGCCTTCCAAGCCCCTCTTGCGGTCGTACCCCACGCCTTTTTCCTGCCACGCCCTGATTGAACGCACATGCGGTGAGAACGGAGAATAAGGATGGGAAAGGCTGGAATAGTGGTGTTTTGGAGGGCTTTTGTCGGGACGGATGATTGAGAAGGGAAAGGGGCATTATCCATGAGATTGAGAATCAATTGAAATTTTTTTTGGGTCTATTCTCAACTTCATTGATAACAGACAGCGATCACAGACAGCCCCCGGAACCACCGCCTAGAAGGTAGACCCGCCCCGGCCTGAATGCCGACTCGGGGCGAGTTGAAGGCCAAGCCGGGGCGGGCTGCGAAGCACCCCGGAAAAGCCGCCCGCCCGATAGACCGCCCGCTTCCCCGCACAAAACATCCCAACCCATTTCACCCGCCCCCATGTCTACATTTGCGGTCAGCAGGGGCTCTTGCTACAATAGGGATATCGGAGTTCTCTAACAAAGGAAGACCATGAGCGGGATATTCAAGGCTTACGATATTCGCGGGATCTACGGGCAGGATTTAACCGAGGCTGTGGCCTACGACATTGGCCGGGCATACATCACCTTCACCGGCGCCAAGCGCGTGGTCGTGGGGCGGGATTGCCGGCCGCACTCGGTGCCCTTGCAGGAGGCGCTGACGCGCGGCATCCGGGAACAGGGCGCAGACGTGATCGATATCGGCCTCTGTTCCACGCCGATGAACTACTACGCCAACGGCTCTCTGAAAGCCGATGGATCCATCATGATCACCGCTTCGCACAACCCGGCGGAGTGGAACGGCTTCAAACTCTGCCGCGCAGATGCTGTGCCCATCTCAGGCGCCACCGGTATCGCCGACATTGAGCGCATCATCACCGAGCAGGCCTTCGCCCCGAAAGCCGCTGCACCCGGCACCCTTTCCACCACCGATATTCTGCCGGCTTATGCCGCACATATCCGCCCCTTCATGCAGTTTGCCCGGCGCCCCAAATTGGCGATCGATTACGCCAACGGCATGGGCATCCTAGAAGCCAAGACCTTTGCCGATGCCGTGGATCAGACGGCGCTTTACGGGGACATTGACGGCAGCTTCCCCAACCATGAGGCCAACCCCCTGCACCATGCCACGCTGGCCGCCCTGCAGAAAACCGTCCGCGAAGGCTCCTTTGACTTCGGAGTCGCCTTCGATGGCGATGCCGACCGCGCAGGCTTCATCGATGAAACAGGCGCCATTATCCCCATGGATCTCATCACCGCGCTGATCGCTCAAGACGTGCTGAGCCGCGAAAAGGGCGTCATTTTCTACGACCTGCGTTCCAGCCGCGTGGTAAAAGAAGTGATTGAAGCCGCCGGCGGCATCGCCATGATGAGCCGCGTGGGGCACGCCTTCATCAAGGCGCAAATGCGCGAACACAACGCCCTCTTCGCCGGAGAGCTCTCAGGGCACTACTATTTCCGCGATAACTATGTGGCGGAATCCTCCGCCATGGCGGTCATCGCCCTGTGCAATATCGTTACCAAGTCGGGCAAGCGCCTTTCCGAGCTGATTGCCCCGCTGCGCAAGTATGCCTGTTCCGGGGAGATCAACACCAAAGTTACGCGCGATCCAAAGGAAATTCTGGCGGCGCTGAAAGCGAAATATGCCGATGGGCACGTCTTTGAACTCGATGGCGTGAGTGTGGAATACCCCACCTGGTGGTTCAACGTCCGCTGCTCCAACACCGAGCCGCTCGTGCGCCTGAACTTGGAAAGCACCAAAAGCCGCGAAGAAATGGAAGCGCGGCGCGATGAAGTGCTCGCCATCATCCGCCAGTGAAAACGGCCGGAACGCCGCACAGGTTTTATCTAAACAAAAGCAGAGGGGCAACAAATGATCAATCAAGCGGTTTATGACAAGCTTGTAGCGCAGTTCGAGGCTTATTTCGGCAAGAAGCCGGAGGTCGTCTCCTACGCGCCGGGGCGCATTGAAGTACTGGGCAACCACACCGATTACAACGAAGGCTTCGTCTTCTCGGCAGCCATCAATTCGGGCACCTTCTTTGCCATCGCCCCAAACACCCTGGGCAAAAACCGCGTGGTGGCCGGGGATCTGATGCACGAGGTTTCGTTCCCGCTGAGCGGTGCCAAGCCGGTCAAAACCGACACGTGGGCAAACTACGTCATCGGCACCGTAGCCGGGCTCGACAATATCAAGCCGCAGACGACGGGCTTCGACGGCATGTTCCTGGGCAACGTGCCCATGGGCTTCGGCCTCTCCTCCTCCGCCGCGCTGGAAATGTGCACCGCTAAAGCCGTTTGCGAACTCTACGGCATCCAGGCCGATACCGTTACCCTCGCGAAAATCGGCCAGGCCGCCGAGCACGATTACGCGGGCTGCTCCTGCGGGCTGCTCGACCAGATTTCCTCCCTGTGCGGCGCTTATGGCAAGCTGGTGAAGACCGACTTCCGCACCTTGAAGGTAGAAACCGTAGACATCGGGCCGGACGTCTGCTTCCTGATGTGCAACCCGCACGCCAAACATGCCCTGGTAGACGGGCAGTACAACACCCGCCGGAAAGCCTGCGAGGATGCCGCGCGCTTCTTCGCCAAAACCCTCTCCCACCCGGTTACCGCCCTGCGCGATGTCTCCATGGCCGAATGGGAAGCCTACAAAGACGGCCTCGACCCCGTGGTAGCCAACCGCGCGGCGCACCCCATTGGCGAAGATGAACGCGTGCTGAAAGGCGCGGCGCTTCTGGAAGCTGGCGACCTGGCAGCTTTCGGGCAGCTGCTTTTCGACTCCCATGAAAGCTCCCGCGTCATGTTTGAAAACTCCTGCAAGGAGCTGGACGACGTGGTGGCGATTGCCCGCACCGTGCCGGGCGTGTTGGGCGCACGGCTCTCAGGCGGTGGCTTCGGAGGCTCCGTGGTGGTGCTCGTCAACGCCCGCGATGCCGAAACCGCCGCAAAAGCCATCGCCTCGGCCTATGCGGCCAAAGTGGGCGGCGGCGCTACATGCGAAGTCTCCCGCATTCAGCCCAGCCAGGGCGCATCCATTGTTTACTCAACCGTGGCGCACTGAGCACGCTGCCAATGGCAGCAAAAAAGGAGCGGACAGCCCGTCCGCTCCTTTTTCATGCTTTCATCTCAACAGCGGCGCGGACATACTCCCCGCAGCCGCACAGGAATCCGCGCCTTACTGCCCCAGCGCCCGGCTCGCCGCACGGGAAGCCATTTCCGCAAAGGGAAGCTTGTTGGTTGGGTGAACGTTATTCTTCTCGCCCAGCCCGGCGCCAAACGTATCCAGATAGATCGCCCCCGTCTCGGCGCATACCTGCTTTTGCAGAGCACGGTAAGGCCCCCACGGGCGGTTCATGATCGGCAGGCCAACCATCAGGAACGGCGTTTTCGGATTCGGGCGAAGCGTCTGAACAATCGCCTGAAGCGTCTCTTTCATATATTCCTCAGGCAACGGTTTATCCGGCTCGCCGCCAATGGCGATGGACGCGTTGGATTCGCCCTGATACCAGAGGATGCCCGTGAGCGGCAAATGGCGAATGCGGGAAATAGCCACACGATAGAGCGTGCCCACTTCCCAGCTTCCGCTCTCTCCGCCCTGGCGCTCCCCAAAGACCTTTTTGCACCAAGACCACGGGTAATCCTCATTCTGATCCAACGGCTTGCGATTCGTCCGAATCTTCAGGAGCACGGGGTAGCGCGGCGTGCGGCCATCGTCCTTAAGCGCCGCCATCACCCAATCGGCCAGGAAAGCCTCCGTGGGCGCACCGCCTGCATCCACCAACAGAATGGCAATGGGCTTGCCGGTGGCCTCAGCGCGGCGGAGCGCAAAAGAAACGGCCATGGCGCTCCACTGCTTGGCATTGGCCGGCGTTAGGCGGCGCCATTGCCCGGAAACATAATCCCACAGGCGGATATCATGCTTGGCCGTGGCGGCAGCCTCTTCATTCGCGCCGCGGCAGCGGCCAAGCGGCCAAAACATGTTTGATTGCCCCGCGCACAGCCAGGTCTCCGCCGTGGCGGCAATCTCTTCAGGCAAAGCCACAGGCTCAACGGCCGGCAGCGGATTGGCCCAGCCCACACTGGTCTTCGGGCGGGAGGCCAGCGGCTTGGCAGGCGGCTTGGGAAAAAGCGCGTCGCGCGTGGCTTCAGCAATCACGCGGGCGCCCTTCGCCGTGGGGTGAATCGCATCAGGAAAATCCGTCAGCAAAAGCGGCAGAAGCGGCGTCTGCATATCGATAAGCGTAGCGCCGGACTGCGCCGCCACGGCTTCCAGCTGAGCCTGCGCAAGAAACGGCTCCGGGCTCCGATAAAAGCGCTGTTTCGGCCCCAACGGCGCCAGCTTCCCCCAAATGTAAAGTTTGGGCTTGGAGGGAAGCGCCTGATAATCGGCCAGCAGCTTCAGGTAATCATCGCGGAACGTGCCGGGAGCGGTGCGTTCCTTATTGATGAACTCGCCGTTGTCATTGATGCCCAGATTGCAGATAACGATGTCGGGCTGCCAGGCGAGCGCCGCCCGATGTTCAGGCATGTAACGGTACCCGCGGCGCTCCTTACCACGCCAAGAATGCAGGTAGACGCCGCGGCCGGAGTTGCCGAAGTTGCGCACCTCGTACCCCTCGCCCAGCAGCTTCTGCAGCTGCGCGGGATAACTATTCACCTCCCGCTGCTTGATGCCATACCCATACGTGATGGAATCGCCCACACACGCAACTTTCACCGGCGCAGCACACATCCACGTGCCCGCCAATACGCCAAACACCATCAGTAACCGTTTCATATCCGCCTCCGCTGAAACCAAACAAGCTGAACAGCCCTAGAATAGCCTTTCCGGAAAAGATTTGCAACTTGCGGCACATCCAGCAGTTATGCTATCTTAGCGCCGGAAAGAATTATCTGAAAAACTCACCGCGGACAGGGTGGCATCGCCTTCTTTCCGGCCACGACCCGCGGGTTTAGGACAAAACATGCAGAACAGTAAGCAGTTCTCGACCGAAATTGCCGGTCAGAAGTTCACTATCGAAACCGGGCTTCTCGCCAAACAGGCCGCCGGCGCCGTCATTGTTTCTCTCGGCGACACCGCCGTCTTCACCGCCGTTACTTGTACAGATAAGCCCCGCGAAGGCATCGACTTCTTCCCGCTCCAGTGTGAATACCGGGAAAAGTACTACGCTGCCGGCCGCTTCCCCGGAGGCTTCTTCAAGCGCGAAGCCCGCCCAACCGAAAAAGAAATCCTCACCGCGCGCATGTGCGACCGCCCCATCCGCCCCCTCTTCCCCGATGGTTACTACAACGATGTCCAGGTCAACTCCATGCTCATCAGCTGCGATGGCAAGCATGAGGGAGACGTCCTCGCCGTCAATGCAGCCTCCGCGGCGCTCCATATTTCCGATGTCCCCTTCATGGGCCCCATCGGCTGCGTCCGCATCGGCCGCATCAACGGTGAGTGGGTCATCAACCCCACCCACGAACAGCGCGCTCAGTCCGACCTCGATCTCCTCTACGCCGGCCTCCGCGGCAAGTTCCTCATGATGGAAGGCTCCGCCGCAGAAATCTCCGAGGCCGACTTCCTCGCCGCCATGAAGCGCGCCCATGAGGAAGTGGAAAAGATCATCGACCTGCAAATCGAAATGCGCCGCGCCCTCGGCCTCCCCGATAAAGTCATCGTTGACCAGCCCGAAGACCCGGAAAAGATGGACTTCATCCGCGGCCTCGGCGGCGCCAAGCTCGCAGACGCCCTTGTCATTCCCGGCAAGCTCGACCGCGAAGCCGCCGTCAAAACCATCCGTGACGAACTCCTCGCCGCCTGCCAGGAAAAATACGGTAAAGACAACGACGGGCATTGGATCATCGACGACGTCAAGTTCGTCCACCTCTTCGACACGCTCGAGATCGAGACCGTCCGCGCCAATTTCCTCGAGCGCGGCAAACGCATCGATGGCCGCGCCCAGCATGAAATCCGCCCGCTCGCGGCGCAAGTCGGCGTCCTCCCCCGCCTGCACGGCTCGGCCGTCTTCAACCGCGGCGAAACGCAAAACCTCGCCACCGTTACCCTCGGCACCTCCAAAGATGCCCAGGAGCTCGACTCCGTTACCGGCGGCGCCAAATCCAAGAAGTTCATCCTTCACTATAACTTCCCGCCCTACTGCACCGGCGAAGTCGGCCGCCTCGGCTCCACCGGCCGCCGCGAAATCGGCCACGGCGCCCTCGCCGAGCGTTCCCTCGCCGAGGTTCTCCCCGCAGACTATCCCTATTCTGTGCGCGTCGTAAGCGAAATTATGGGCTCCAACGGCTCCTCCTCCATGGCCTCCATCTGCGGCGGCTGCCTCGCCCTCATGGATGCAGGCGTCCCTCTCCGTGCTCCCGTAGCCGGCATCTCCATCGGCCTCTTCACCACGCCCGACCTCAGCAAGAAAGTGTTGGTTACCGATATCCTGGGCGCTGAAGACCACTGCGGCGACATGGACTTCAAGATCGGCGGCACCCGCAAAGGCATCACCGGCTTCCAAGTTGACCTCAAAATCCGCGGCCTTACCTGGGATCTCGTCGAAGGCGCCCTCGAAGCGGCCCGCGTTGGGCGCAACCACGTTCTCGACTACATGCAGACTGTGATCCCCACGCCGCGCGCCGAGCTCTCACCCTACGCCCCGCGCATCACCACGCTGCGAATCCCCGTAGACAAAATCGGCGAGCTCATCGGCCCCGGCGGCAAGAATATCCGCCGCATCACCGACAGCACCGGCGCCCAAATCGACATCGCCGAAGACGGCACCGTCTCCATCTTCGCCGTCAATGCCGAAGCCATGGAAAGTGCTAAGCGTGAAGTCGAATCCATCTCCGCCGAAGCCGAAGAAGGCAAAATCTACGAAGGCACCGTCACGGGTATCAAGGAATTCGGCTGTTTCGTCGAAATCCTCCCCGGGAAGGACGGCCTCTGCCACATCTCCGAGCTCTCCGACCGCCGGATCCCCTCCGTGGACTCCGTCTGCAAAGTCGGCGATCGCATGGTCGTTAAATGCATCGGCATCGATGAGCGCGGCCGCATCAAGCTCTCCCGCCGCGAAGCCATGCGCGACCTCGACAAGCAGAACGCCTAACCCCTCTGCGAAAAATCAAAAAGGGTGCGCGGAACTCCGCGCACCTTTTTTTATCCCCTTCCGCCAGGATTTCATCCATCCGCGCCTTCAACTCAGCCCACGCTTATTATCCCACGAACCACCCGAACTAGACCTTCTAACACCCCGCAGCTACACCCTGCACACCCTCCGTACGACGCCACCAAAAGACGCCCAAATACCCTTTCAATCCCGCAACCACAGACCTGTCTGGGTTACCCGCCAGCCCACATCCTTTACGCCGCCCTTCCCCACTTCTCAGAAACGTGCTCCATTCCCCCTGTCTGCCAGGCAGATACACGCTTTTACGTCAAGCCCAACCCTTCTGCGCGAACAGGAAAACCCGTCAACACCCCCTGCCTACCCCAAGGCAATAGGTTCGCATAAGCGCGCTGCGGGCATTCTCATGTTCACCATGTTTGATTCTTCTTCAATCATACGTATTTCACATTCCCCGCTTGTTTCACCTCGCACCCCACGGTTTCCCTCCCCTAAACAAGGCCTTTCGCGCCGCCCCGATGTTGCTCCAAAACCTCCCCCTTCCCGCCACACTGAAGCGCTTGCCCGTTTCACTCCGGCGTCTTCCAAACCGCCAAGAACCGCCCTTACTCCTGCACCCCTTCATGTGTGCCGCGTCCTGAAACCACCCCTCTTTTGTTAAAACAAAACCGCCGCGCAGACGTTCTGCACGGCGGTCGGTTTATCCTGTGTCTTCAGCGTTTACTCGGCAGCATCTTCAGCCGCCACAGGGTCCAACACCGGCACCCCTTTTTCATTCACAGGCGCATCGCGCTCCAGATTCCACTCCAACCAATCCGAAGCCACCTGGAAGGCAGAAGAGAAAGCGAGGTTACGCGCCATATTCGGGCGAGCCGTAGCTTTCTTCAATGCATCGCCGGGTTTCCGCTCAGCCACATAAACAATCAGCACATCTTCGGCAGGCGTAATCACCGGCTCCGAGAGCGCCTTCACACCCAGAGAGGCCGCTGCGGAAAAGACCTCCCCGCGGTTCTCAATCGTTACATTAGCCGCATCGCTCAGCGTAAAGGTCATGGCCGTGGAAGCCGAGAGCCCCTCCACCTTGCAGGCCGCTACGGCATCGGCAAAAGCTGTCCCCTTAGCCAGCGAATCAGCCAATAAGCCACGGATGGTCTCACCGTTGGTTTTGAGGCGCTGTTCCATCCGATCTTTCCGGGCATCGGCCAGAACACGGGCTTTGACCTCCTCAAAAGCAGGAATATGCTCGGGGATGACCTGTTGCAGGCAGATGAGGTAAGCGCGGTCAGTGCCGGGAATTGCATTGAGGTAATTCTCCTCGGCATCCATTTCAAAGACGGAGGCGACCACATCGCGGGCGTTCTGGAAACCGAAGGGGCGATCGGCGCGCAGCGTGGCCTGTTTAGGCTTGCCATAATCCTTGGCGGCCGCTTCAAGTGCGCGGGCTCGATCCTGAGCGCCGGAAGCGTGCGCTTTGGCCACAAGCGTTTCGTTGGCAAAGGTCTGGGCGGATTCAAGCGCTCGCTGCGCCTTCACCTTGGCAACCGCCTTGTCCTTAACCTCTTCAAAGGGAAGGGTTTGGGTGGCGTTGGTGCCGGAGCCCTTAAACTCCTCATTATGGTCGTCATAATACTGCATGGCGTCCATTTCCTCCACCGTCACCTTGTCTGCAAACGCGGAAGCGGGCACTTCCACATAGGCAATCACACGCTGTTCAGGGAGAGCGTAATCCTTCTTGTGCGCGTCATACCACGCCTTCTGATCGGCCTCGGAGATTTCCACCGCCTCAGGCTTGAGCGTATTCTTCAACGTGGCGGCATAGGCCACCGTCTGGTCATACATCGCTGAGAGGGCAAAGTCCTGCTCCATAGGAGAAGCCCACCCCACCGCGTTGAACACCGCCAGCGTGATCGTCTGGGCGGGGAGCCAGGTTTGAGCGAAAGTCTGTTCGAAAAGGCGCGGAGCGCTGTATTGGTTGGCATCAAGAAACGCACGGTAGAGATCGGGATTAAACGCGCCGTTTGGGTCGGCGAACAGACGCTCCAGCACGGCCTCTCCGGCGGCCTGCGAACCTTCTATCCCCTGCCGCTCGGCAACCCTTTGCGCGGCCACCACTTTCCAATTCTGGCGGGAGCGGACGGGCCAAGCCTCAGACATGCCGTCTTCTCCGCGCAAAAGCGCCCCGAAAAGCTGCACGCTCTGCGGTAGATAGTAGAGCGTTTGGGATTCCAGGATGGTGCGCGTCTGAGAAGCGTTCTCCAGCATTTTTGCGGAAACAGGTTTTCCATCGATGAAGCCCGCCTGCGCCAATCCGCCGGAAGCAGCGCCGTCGCAGGAATCGACCACCACGAAGGCGAAAACCATCAGAAGCGCAAGAAAGCCCCAAAGAAGTTTGGATTTGATCAGGCGGGAGAAGTGATAGATAAACATAGCAGGTGTGTTCGGTTGGGTGTGGAAAGACGCATGAGAATCGGCTGTTTAGAGCAGATCCCCGTCGTCGAAGTTGTCCAGGCTGTCAGCGGCAGCATCCGAGCCGGAAGCGGCAGAACCGCCCTCTGCGGCGCCAGAAGCGGCATCCTCAGCAGCTGTGTCGTCTTCTTCCTCGGGCAGGACTTCAGCAATCAGCTCACCGGTATAGAAGCCTTCGCCACGATTTTCCACGTAGCAGAAGTAGTTTTTAGCCTCACCGTTAGCGTAGAGTGTGAGCACCGAGACCACCCAGTTATCGGAACCGCGGGCTTTGGCGCGGGTGATTTTGACGGTGGCGCCGGGCGTGAGGGAGAAGGGGGTGTTTTTGCCGTCGCCGGAAGTGGGCAGATCCATCTTCACTTCGCCTACGCGTCCAATCACGTCCGAGGCACTCATTCCGGCGGCGTCGGCAGAGACGAAGTGGTTGGCTTGCGCAAGCTTGGACATCGTGTAATGCAGGCCGTTAAACGTGGACTCGCCGGAAAGGACGCGGAAAGCGAAGTCTTCCTTAGCCACCGTGCCCTTGGCGATATCCCCCACATGAAGCTTACTCATGCCATTCATGGAGGAAAACGTGCCCAGCGGTGTAACAACGGAGAACTGCCCGGCCTGGGCGCGGGTATCAATCGAGAAGTTGTAATCGCCGCGGCGAATTTCAAGCGAGACCTTGCGCCATTCTTCAGCAGCTTTTGGAGTAAAAACTGCCGGCCCGCGCACCATCATGTGGGAAAGATCAGAGAACCGCACGCGCAGGCGGATGCCTTCGGGCACGGTAAAGGTGCTTCCGTAAGGGTAGGCCTTGTGCGGCAGAGCTGCAATGGCCGTCTTTTCGCCCGGCTTGAGGATCTGCACCTTGGCGGCATCCTCAGCGGAAACATCCGTCACCTTGACCATGGCGTCAAAACGTACCGGCTTCGGCTCTGCGGCCTCCTGCGCATACACAGCCTGCGCGCCCAACAACGCACCGAAGAGAAGCGCGGTCATTGTCCTCTGAACCATTTTAAGGCTCCTTTCATGAAAGAGAGTAAGCAAACGATCATGAGTAGTGTAGCAAGCCTCCGCCCCTTCTGCAACTGTTTTAACCAGGCGTTGCATCAAAGGCCTCAGGCCGGCCTCCTTCTGCGCGCTGCTGCTTGCCATCCAGCGCAAAGCTGCGGAGTCGGCCTAAGGCCGCCGCTTATTTTGCGGCGGCAGACGGCACCAGGTGAACGTCTCGCTGCGGGAAGGGAATGCTCAGCCCGGCGGCTTCAATCGAAAGCTTGGCCTGCCGGTTGAGCGCAAAGAGTACATCCCAATAATTCTCCACCGTTGTCCACCCGCGCAGCGTCAGCTCCACAGCGCTTTCGCCAAGGTTGGAAACGGCCGCTTCCGGAGCCGGCTCGCCCAAAAAGCGGGATTCCTTCGCGGCCACCTGCCGAAGAACCTCCAGCCCGCGATCCACGTCATCGCTGTAAGAGATGCCAACGGTTACGGAGACGCGGCGCTTCCCATTGCGGGTGTAGTTGATGATATCGGCGGCCCAAACAGAGCTGTTGGGCAGGGAAACAAAGAGCCCATCGGCCGTCTGAAGCACCACATTAAAGAGATTGACCGACTGCACCGTGCCGGAACGCCCGGCACACTCCACAAAGTCGCCCACGCGGAAGGGGTTCAAAATCAGCAGCATGATGCCGGCGGCAATATTGCTGAGCGTGTCTTTCAGCGCTAGACCAATCGTCAGCCCGGCTGCACCGATAATCGCCACCAGACTGCTGGCATTCATGCCGAAATAATCCAGCACCACCACCAGCCCCACAGTGTAAATCAGCACCGAAGTTACGGAGCATAAGACCGGCGCCAGCGTTAGATCCAGTTTCTCAACCCGCACACAGGCCGTGCGGATCAGCCGCCGCGCACCCAGCGATACCGCCCGGCAGATAACAAACACGATGGCTGCCACCAGCACGCGCCACCCAATCACGCGCCCCCATTCCAGACACGTCTGCCAAAAATCTCCATTCCCTTCCATAACAGCTCCTCTCTGTCTTTGCGAAAACAAGCACGGGCGGAGGTCTCCCCGCCCGCATCCGATTAAACTTAATGATTACTTGGCCTGCTCAGCGGCCTTTACGGCCTTATCCTTCAGCGCAGCGATCTGCCCATCCAGCGCGGCGGCTTTTTCCCGAAGCGCCGTCATCTCGGCCTGAACTTTCTTCTGCCAGGCCTCTCCCTCGGCATCCAGTGCCGTCTTATCTGCCGCGAGCTTCTGATACTGCGCCCAATCCTCCGCCGAAAGCAAGCTTTGCAGGCGGTTGAGCACCAGCACGGCCTTCAGCTGCCGAATGAACGCCTCCGGCGTCACATTCCGCCCGGCGCCCAGGCGCCCCAGCTCCTTGCCCTCGGGCGAAAGCACCACATACGTGGGGTAGCCCTGCACCTGATACTGCTTGCCCAGCGCCTCATTCTGCGGCTTCAGCGCCTCGGGCACCAACGTCTTGTCGCGCGGGAAGTCCACCCACACCAGCACCAGATTATCCTTAGCATAGGCCTGCCAGGCCTCAGCGGAAAAAACCTGCTTTTCCATCAGCTTGCACCAGCCGCACCAGTCGCTCCCCGTAAAGCACAGGAAGACCGGCTTGCCCATCTGCTTGGCCAGCGCCATGGCCGCCGGCGCATCCATCGTCCACTTGCCCACCTCGGCGCCCGAAACCGCCGGCTTCTCCGCCTCCGCTAGAAGCGTCCCCGCCGCGCCAAACGTCATCAAACACGCCAACCCGGCCAATAACATTGCCTTTTTCATCTTCACGCTCCTTCTTCCCCGAGCTGCGTTCGAATCGCACAAGCGGCGCCCGCCGCCCAAACCAGCCCAAAGATGCCGCTTATGCTAGCACATGCACCCGCCCCGCGCAAACGCCCGGGGAGCCGCCCGGTGCGCAATACGCCATCCGCGCGCGAGAGAGACGCGGGGGCATTGCAACCCGGAGAAAAGTGTGCCATACTATTTCCATTCACCCACCATTCTTTGGAGGCATCTGATATGAAGACTCTCGTTTACGGCGCTGTCGCCGCGCTCACACTCCTCTCCACCGGGTGCACCGGCACCTTCCAGCTGATGCAGTCCGTCCACCGCTGGCACCGGAACTTCGAATCTCGCTGGACCGATGAAATCTGCTATCTCGTGGCCTGCATTCTCCCCATCTATGCCGCCGCCTACACCGTTGACACCATCTTCCTCAACTCCGTGGAGTTCTGGCTGGGCAGCAACCCCATCTCCATGCAAACAGCGGAAGCCACCATCACCCGCCTTGACGCCAACACCGCCCTGGTGCAGAGCAAGGCCACCGGCGCCACCTACACCCTCCGCCGCAATGCCGATGGCTCCTTCGTGATGACCGATGCCGAAGGCCATGCCGTTACGGCCGAAATCCAGGGCTCCCTGCTCTCGATGAACGCCGGCGGCGAAACCCGCACCGTCCTGCTCTAAGTGAGACTCCCCCCTTTCGGGCTTTTTCAGACCGCCGCTAGGCGCCGCAGAAAGCCCGATTCTATTAGAACCCAATTCCATTAGAAAGGTGTAACGTATGAAAAAAGCTGTCTTAATGGCTCTGGCCATGCTCACCCTCCTCGTTTCCGCTACCGGCTGCGTCGGCAATAAGAATTCCTTCTGCCTCTTCCGCGGGCTGGCCAAGTGGAACCTCACGATGAATAAAGAGCCCTGGGTCAACGAAATCGTCTTCCTCGGCCTCAACATCATCCCCGTTTACGGGCTCTTCCTCTTCGCCGACGTGCTCGTCTTCAACTCCATCGATTTCTGGACCGGCGATAACCCCGTCAACGGCGCCTTCGCCTCCACGCGCGGCACCGACGCCGAGGGCAACGCCTATGCCATTATCCCCAATGGCGATGGCACCGCCACCCTCACCTATAAGGGGCAAGACTGCACCCTCACCCGCCAGGGCAGCGAAGTGGCCGTCTCCCGCGAAGGCCAGCTCATCGGCACCTTCGCTCAAAACGGCTCGGTGATTACCTTCACCGGCGTGGACGGCACCACCCGCTCCGCCCTGCGCTAAGCGTTACGCATCCCGGCCAGCAGCCGGGCCGCTGCATCCGCCCGAGGCCATCGCCCCGGGCGGTTTCTTTTTTCCTCCGTTCCGGTGCACCGTTGCACCCGGTGATGCGGGTCAGCCCGTCGCGCATATTCCCCGCTTCGCCCCCCAAACCCCTTGCCGCCCCAAACATTCGCCTGCGCACACCCAGCCAAAGTACTACACAATCCGCCCATATCGCCGCCTTTCTAAACCGCTCCGGCGCACCCAATCCCATGAGCGCCTTCCGAAGCCCCTCCTGCGGTCGTACCCCACGCCTTTTCCCTGCCGCGCATCGATTGAACGCACCTGCAGCGAGCGTGGGGAATAGGACGGGAAAGGCTGGAATAACGAAGTTTTGAAGGTTTTTTTGGCGGGATGGACGATTGAGAATGAAAAAGGGGAAATGAAGGAATTATCCATGAAGTTGAGCGTCGATTGAGCGGTTTAAGGAACGATTCTCAACGTGCTTGATAACAAATAGAGGCGGCTTGCAAGGAGGGTTACGTAAACGCTCGATCCGCCGCCCTTCTGCCCCGCCCCGCACGTCCCCCAAAGCCAGGGCGGAGTGAAGACCAACCCGGGGCGGATCCGCAGGAGCCCCGCCCCCACAATCCGTCAGGCAAAAGTCATCTGTGCGCAACCTGGAGCAGAGACGAATGGAGCCCCGGTGAAACGCTTCATGGGCGGAGCATCCTTCCTGTCCGGATCGGGGGCGGGAGAAATCGCTGAGAAGGTCTCACGCTTGGGCAATCGCGGCCGATGGAACCCTGAAAAAGAACCTGTTCCTTTCAGCGAAAGAGACCGCCGGCACATTCAATGGAGCCATTCGCTTCAGAGGCGAGAGAAAAGCATCGATAGAGCACAGATAGGGCATAAACAAACGGTCGAAGAAGAGGCGGCCAAGCTTCGCGAATCCAACCCGCCGGGTTCCCCCTGCCGGACATAGCCTTCGGCCTTCAGCTCCCCTTACTGGCGGCGTGAAAGGCGGCCGCGCGTACGATTCGTGAAGGCACGCCTGAACAGCGCGCCTTACGCCCGCGTTTCACTGGCGCATTCCAGCGCATCTGCAAGGCGCGTATCCATAGGTTCCCAACGCACGGAAGTGCGCCGCACGTCTTTCCGGCGGCAAGGGCTCCCGGATCGGGTGGCCGGTTTATTTTCCCATCTCAGAAACCGCCGTACGCTTCTTTCCTTTGGGTGCCCCCTGCGGGCGCAATAGGCGAGCGCCCGCTGCACACCCGGCCTTGACCCGTTCGCCTGAGCACCTTGCTCTCTGCCAAACAAAAAACTTTTCACTTGACAGCCAAGCCGAAGAAGCGGTATTGTGTTGCCCGTATGAAACACCAGGCCTTTTACTTTAGCTTTACCTATGGAAGTCCGCGCGCCGCTCGGATCATCCGTTGATTGCTAAGCAAGAGGATGAGAGTTTGAACGGCCGCGCTCCCGAGCAGGGTGTGCGGCTTTTTTGTAAAGAGAAAGACCCCAGCGATGATCATCATCATGAAACCAACGGCGACCCAGGCGGACGTTCAGACGATTTGCGACTGGATCACTTCCCTGCGATATCAACCGCGCGTTACCACCGGCGCCGACCAGACGGTCATCGCCTGCATCGGCAATGAAATCAACCCGCAGACCGTGGCGCAGCTCGAAGCGCTCGATACCGTTCAGGAAATCATTCACGTGAGCAAAAAATACAAACTCGTCTCCCGCGACTTCAAGCCGGAAGACACCGTTGTGGACATCAAGGGCACAAAAGTGGGCGGCGGCCATATCCCCGTCATGGCCGGGCCGTGCGCAGTCGAAAGCTATGACCAATTCCATGCCGTCGTGGCCGACCTGGTCAAGCTCAACATCCGCGTAATCCGCGCCATGGTCTACAAGCCGCGCACCTCCACCTACGACTTCCAGGGTCTCAAGGAAGAAGGTATCCGCGTGCTCCGTGAAGTAAAGAAAGACTTCCCCAACGTCGCCTTCATCACCGAAGTGCCCGGCCCCACTCAAATCGAGGGGCTGATGGACGTTACCGATGTGTTCCAGGTGGGTGCGCGCAACTCGCAGAACTACGATCTGCTTGAGCGCCTCGGGAAAGCCGGCAAGCCCGTCATTCTCAAACGCGGCATCGCCGGCACCGTAGAAGAGTGGCTCCAAAGCGCCGAATACCTGATGGCCAACGGCTGCAAAGACGTCATCCTCTGCGAACGCGGCATCCGCACCTACGAAACCATCACCCGCAATTGCCTTGACCTCGGCTCTCTGGCTGCCGTCAAGCGCCTCACGCACCTGCCCGTGGTGGCCGATCCCTCGCACGGCGGCGGCAAGCTGGAGCTCGTGGTGCCCCTCTCGCGCGCCGCACTGGGCGCCGGATGCGACGGCCTTCTCGTCGAAACACACCCCGATCCGAAGCACGCCTTCTCCGATGCCGCCCAGCAGATCCCCTCCGCCGCATTCGGCGACTATCTGCAAGCCATCAAGCCATGGCACGATCTGGCCGTGGCTTCCCGTAAATAAGCTCTGTCCGGCCGCGTACGCCCAAGTGCGTACGCGGCTTTTATCTATGAATCTCTACTACCTCGGCCCCGAAGAAACCTTCTCCCACCGCGCCGCCACCCGAATGGCCCGCCCCGGAGAAACCCTCGTCCCCTGCAGCACCTTCCGCGACGTCTTTCGCCGCGCAGCGGCAGAAGGCGGCGCCGCCGTTGTGCCCTTTGAAAATACGGCGCAGGGCTTCGTTACCGAAGTCATGGATCTGCTGGCGGAAACCCCCGCGCTCATGGCCGTGGAATGCCGCGCCATCCCCGTGCACCAACACCTGCTTTCGCGCGACCTCACCACCCCGCTCACGCGGATCGCTTCCAAAGCCGAAGCCCTGGCGCAATGCCGGCAGACGCTCTCCCAGATCTATCCCGGCCTGCCGCTCACCCCCGTCTCCTCCACCGCCGAAGCCGCCCGTCTCGCCGCAGAAGACCCCTCCCTCGGCGCTGTGGCCGGAGAAACCACAGCCACGCGTTACGGCCTCACCCTCCGCCGCCCCGATGTGCAGGACGTACAGGGCAACACCACCCGATTCTTCCGCCTGGAAGGCCACACTCCCGGCGATGTTCACGGCCAGCCCGCTGCGCTGCCCCCCACTCACGCCCTCCTCTACGCCATCATCGATGACCGCCCAGGCTCCCTGCTCAACCTGCTCACGCCCCTGCGCGATATCGACCTCACCTTCATCCAATCCCGCCCCATTCGCGGCGAAAAATGGAAATATGCCTTCTTTCTGGAGCTGCTCGCAGGCGCCGGCTCCCGCCCTCTGGCCGCCCTTCTGGGCACCCTGCGCGGAGTCTGCCGCGAAGTGCGCCTGCTGGGCTCCTACACCATCACGTCCCAGCCCACCGTGCCAGATGCCGCCAGCACCACCGCCCTCTCCAGCCTGCGCGCCATGATTGCCGATATCGATGCTTCGCTTATCCGCGCCTTTGCCGCGCGTAACCGATATCGCCTCAATCCCGGCCTCTACGTCCATGCCGAACCCATCGATCTGTCTCAGCTGGCCAAGGCGTTCGCCTCCGGAGACGCCACCGAGCAGACGCGCTGCCTCCGGCGTTTCTACCTCACCACCGTGGTGCCCTATATCGCCCACCCCGGCGATGACGCCGACCCTCGCCAGGCGCTCCACGCCGATACCGATGCGATTGCCGCCCTGGCGCGGCGCTTCCGCTTCGCTACCAAGGTCATTGCCCGCAAACGCGTGGAGCTGGCGCCTGAACTGCGTGCCGCCGCCGCCACAGGCGACCCCGCGCAAGTCGAGCAGGCGCTCCTGAACAGCGCCGTAGAAGAGCGCGTCCTAGCGCGCGCCCGCCAATTCTCCGAAGAGCAGGCGCTCCCGCCGGATATCTCCCGCCATATCGTCTCGCTCTATCACGACTTCATTCTGCCCATCTCCCGCCTCATTCAAGTGCACATTATTCTGGAGACGCACTAACCGCCCTGCCCCAGCCGCACGGGCGAACCAATTGCGCGCCGCCCGGATTGGGCGGCGCGTTATTTTTCAGAGACCTATCCGCTCCTTCGGCTGCCCTGCGGCGGGAGGCGCCAAAACACAAGCTCGGCGGATTATTCCAAGCGCAGCAGATAACCCGGAGCCCCGGGAAGTACACTATAGACAGCTTTCACCGACACGGTTCCGGAAGCCGTAGCCGAAAGCGTCAGTACCCCCGTCTGCGGGTCAAACACCGCCGCCCCCTCAGGCTCCACGGTTACCGCAGCAGGCGATTGGCCGGGACGCGTGGAATAAAGCTGGGTTGCAGCTCCGGGATGCAACTCTTCAGGCCCCAGACAATCCGTATACGCCAGCGTTACGGTGGGAGGCGTGTCGCTGAATCGCGGCGTCAGCGTGGCATCCACGGTGGCCGTGTAGAGCGTCCGCCCCGAAGCCGCATCACAAGGCAGGGCGCGGGTTTCCCCTCCTTCCGCAGCCTCCCACCCAAGGAATGCGCGGCCGGAACGGGTTTGCGGCGCCAGGCGGATTACCTGCCCGGGGAGCACGGCAAAGGGCTCTGCCAGCCCATCAATCGTAATGCGCAGGCGTTCAGGCACCGTTATCGCCGGGCGAAACGCGCCGGGAATGTTCACGCCATACGCTCCGTCGGGCGCCTGCAAATTGCACAACTTCGGCGATTGCAGGCCGCTGTTCCCGCCCCACAGCTGATTGCCGCCGTCGGCCAGCATTTCCGAAACGTTGCCCCACAAATCATAAAAACCGTAAGGATCCGCTTCTGCGGAGCCCACGCGGGTATAATTGGCATATCCGCCCCGATTGCACACCACCATGCTGTCCGTGATTTTGGGGTCGCCATAAGTCTCTGCCGCATTCAGATGACCCGCGCCAGTGAATGCTTCGCCTGCTTCCAAGCCGCTCCGGGTGATTCCCTCCAGCTGGACCTTGGAAGGCAGGGACGCCTTTAGCCCAAAGGCCGCATTCAGCCAGCCCAGAAAGGTCTGCGCTTTACCGCGGGATGTTATTTCCGTAACTTCCGGGAACGTACTGGCGGTATTCAGACTGCGCGTTTCACCCTCTGCCAGCGGGCGCAGCCATTCATAGTGCGCCTCGGTGGTCTCATAGATGCCCACGTAATAAGCCGCTTCCCCGGCGGGGCGGACGCGTTTGAGCGGAATCGTGGAGATTTTCCCCACCGCGGCATCCGGTTCGTTGACGCGGTAGGTCACATTGGTAAGCAGCAGATCCAGGCAGGCATAATCTCCCGCCGGCTCCTGCGTGCCGTAGTAGACAAAGGTGTTTCCCTCCACCGTGAACGTAACCGGGCTGAGCGCCTCATAGCCGAACACCGTGGCCGCCGTCGGTTCCTCCGCCCCGGGCGCCTCCCCAATAGCCGTCTCTTCCGGATTGACCACCGGGGTGTCTGCCGCGTCATACGCGGCCTGAAGCACCGCTACGGAGTCCTCTTCCCCCACTGTCCACGCCGAGCCTGCCACCTCCGCGCCGGAAGCCTGCACCCACGCACGGAACGTATACCCCGGCACGGCCGCCGCCTCCAGCGTCAGCTCCGTGCCCGGCGTGTAATATCCCTCGCCTAGCGCGTCCCCCGTGCCGCGCCGAACCGTAGCCGTGCCGCCATAAACCAGAACCCGCGGATAAGCCCGAACCACCGAACGCGCCGTGAGTTCCGCCCCCGCACCAAAGGTTTCAAACCATACTTCCGGCACCGTCAGCGTCAAAGGGTTCGCCTCCGCCGTTGAGCCGTCCGGCAGCTCCCAGCGGACAAACCGGCTCGTGGCCGGGACATCCGCCTTCAACGTCAGCGCGTCCCCTGCAAAAACCTCCTGCCGTGCCGGCACGCCACCCTCCACGCGCAGCGTCAGGAACGGTTTGGAAACATAGGCAAACACCACCGGCTCCGCCGGCATCGTGAACGACAGCCCGTCAATCCCAGCAGGTGAAATCTCCGGCCCGAAAAGCCGATGCCCCTCCGGCGCATCCGGCGCAGAGACCACCACGGCCTCCCCTTTCCGCGCCTCCTGCCGCGACACTTCCGCGCCGTTCAGCGTCACCGTCACCGCATACCGCTGCTCCTCCGGCGGCGTGTACACCAGCCGTGCCCCAAGCAAGGCGCTGTTCGTCTCCGTCTCCGCCGAAATCACACTCCCCCGCTCCCCCGTTTCCGCCGAGAGCGATTCAAAGGTGCACGCCTGCGCCGCATAGCCGCCAAAGAAAAGCCCCCCATCGCGCGTATATTCCGCCACATTTCCAAACGCATCAAACACCCCAAACGCGCTCGGCTGCGCTTCGGAAGCATAAGCCGTGCTCCACGTGCTCAGCAAAAACGGCCCCTTCAGCACCAACGACGCCCGCCCCCCCGCCACATTGCACGGCTTCGCCGGCACGCCCGCATACGCCCGCCACTGCGCCGCTGTGGGAAAGGACAGCAGGGGAAACGCGGCAAGTGTGTGCGAGGCAGAAAAGTCATACGCCGCCTCTTTCGTTGACGTGGCATACGCCTCCGCCGCCTCATCCGCCTCCGGCGCGGCCGTCCACCCCAAAGCCGCCGCCTGCGCCCGCGACACCTCAAACACGCCCATATACACCGGCTCCGCCGCTGCCTCATCCCGTACAAAGACCATCTTCGACCCTGTGCGGTAAGCCGCATCGCGAATGGCGGATGCTTCCACCGCCGCGGCCGGCGTCTCCGGCTTCGCCAGATCATACACCACATACTCCCGCGCCGCCGCGCCCATCTGCGCCGCCAATACCGCCGTCCAAGCCATCCATACACGTTTCATCGTCTTACCTCCGGCAAAGCCCAATCACCGATATCCTTATCATACCAAGCCCCCAATCGCCCCCGCAAGCCCAACCGCTCCCGCTTTACGCTCTGGCTCGGCGCACCTCTTCTTGCACACGCCGAGCCAAACCCGCACCGCGCGCCGGAACTCTGACGCCTGGGGCAGACAGCGAAAACACATGCGCCCGGCGCGGCGGAAAAGGAAACCCTTTTCCCCGCTGCACGCAGAATCGAACACAGAAAACCCTCCGCCGTTCATCCCCTCTGCCAAACGGATCCATCAAGCGGAAGCAGGGAAAACCTTAAACCGGGAGGGAAGGATCCACGTCGCGGGCAAGGGGATCCGGATCGCGAAGCGCGCCGCCGGCCGAGGCCAACCCGGCAATCATGGCGGCGTTGTCGCCGCAAAAGCCGGGCTCCGCCGTCAGGAAACGGACGCCGCCCTGAGCGCAGACGGCAGCCAGGCGGTCGCGAAGCCGGCGGTTGAGCGAAACGCCGCCGCCAAGGGCAAAACTCCGATACGCACGGCGCTTCAGCGCCTGCTCCACACGAAGGGCAAGCGCTTCGACAATGGCCTCCTGATAGGAAAAAGCCAGCTTGGCCGCATCGGCCTCCGTCTGCGGCGGATGTTTGCGAGCGTACGTGAGCAGAGCGGTTTTGAGGCCGCTGAAGCTGACGCACAGCTCGGGAAGAAGACCTTCCTGCAGGGGATGTTCCGGCGACACTCGCCCCCGCGGGAAGGGGATGGGGCGCTCGCCGGGAGCAGGCACCCACGTGCGAGCCAGGCGGTCGATCACCGGGCCGCCGGGGTAACCCAGCCCCAGAAGCTTGGCCGCTTTGTCAAACGCCTCGCCGGCAGCGTCATCAATCGTCTGCCCAATCAGGCGGAAGTGGTGAGGTTCAGGGCTCTCGACAAAACACGTGTGGCCGCCGCTGACCGCTAAGCCCAGCTGCGGATAAAGCGCCGCATTCTCCAATTCCGGGTGGTTCAGCCGCACCGACCAGAGATGCGCATGCATATGATTGACCGGCAGGAGCGGCTTATCCAGCGCCAGCGCCAACCCCTTGGCCGCCGTCCAGCCCACAAGGAGCGAAGCGGCCAATCCCGGACCGCACGTTGCGGCGATCGCATCGATGTGCGCCCAGGCCGCTTCATCCGGTTCGCCGGGAAAAGCCTCGGCCAGCGCCTGTTCAAGAATCGGGCGGATCTTCTCAATGTGCGAGCGGGAGGCAATTTCGGGCACCACGCCGCCATAGGGCTGATGAAGCGGCACCTGCGAATAAATTACCGAAGAAAGCACGCGGCATCCATCGGCCACCACCGCGGCGGCGGTTTCATCGCATGAGCTTTCAATTCCGAAGACGATCATGGCGCATCACTCCGCCAGCCGGAGAACGAGCGTGCCCATGGCGGGGGCAAGCAGGCGGCGATCCAGCTCCACCAGCGCCGGATAGAACCAGCTTTCCAGCACCGCAGGCGGCGTTTCCGTGCGCACCACACGGTAGGTGAGGCGCTGCATCCCGGAAAGCAGGCGGGGCGCTTCTTCACACGTCAGGCTCAGTGTCCCGCCGCCGGGCAGCGTCACCTCAAACGGTTCTGGGCGCGACAAGATTTCGGCGCCTTTCGGGAGCCAGAGATCCACCGTGCGCACAGAGGCTTCCGCCTCGCTCTGCCAAATGGGGTTCTCGCGCGAAGCGCCGCGCAGGCCATAACAGGCGCCAATGAGCTGCCCCAGCGGAATGGAGAGCAGATTGCCCTGCCGCGTGGCATAGGCACGCGCCTCCACCGCCAGCCGGGCACGCACCGGGTAGGCCGCCGTATCCACCACATATTCGCTGATCGGCTCCGCGCCGGGCATCAGCTGCTCAGCCAGCGCAGCCACCGTGCGGCGGCGGAGCTCGGGCGTCGTCTCCCGCTCGGCCTTTCGGAATTGCCCGGCGGCCAGCCCCCAGGCAAAGGTCTCGGAGGCCAGCGTCGCCTCACCCGTCGGCGCCACCACAATGCGCAGCGTATTCTCCGTATGCGAACGAAGGGCTTCCGGCTGGCTATACAGCATGCGGCCGCTTGCCGTCATGAGCGAGCGCGTGCTCACCGCGGCGGCGCCGGGCTCATCAAACTCCCCCTCGTCGCCCACCAGGCGGCCGTCCTCCAGGCGCAGATAGGGGCGCGTCCAGCGCGTCCAACGCGGGACAGCCCGCGTGGCGAAGGTTTCCCGGAAGGTGAAGGCCGCCTCCAGCGATTGATCCGAAGCAAACACCAGATCGGCGCGAATACCCACAGCGCGGAACATGGCCAAACGCAGAAGCAGCGCATCCATTCGATTGCCGTAACCATCGGCCAACGTGCGGTCGGGCGGCGTAAAGGTGGTGAAGGGGAGCTCCGTCCAGGCCGGCCCCAGCAGGCGGATGCGCCGGGCGGCAAAGGTCTGAATCGCACGCAGAAGAGCCTCCTCGGTGGGATTCTCCAACCCTTTGCGCAGGGCTTTGGCGGCGGCTTCCGCTTTCTCGGAGCCGGCCTCCAGAGCCGCTTCGGCGGCCTCGGCCAAGCGGGGGACCACCCGATGGGCGGCGGCTTCGCGCAGCGCCAGATAAAGCGTGGGGCGGAAACAGGCTGCAGCAGGGGTGGCCGGTTCCGGGCGCACAGCGGGCAGACTGCGGAGCGTCCAGCTATAGACCACTTCGCTGCCATTGGTCACCACGCTGCGGGCGACATCTGCGCCGGCCATGTTCCGCTCGGCCACACGCAGGTCTGCGGCGCGTTCCAGCGGGAGGGTAAGCGTATAGACGCGCCGTTCAATGGGCGAGGCGGAAGCAAACACCACGGTGCTGACGAAGGGGCGCTTATCCCGGGATTCCCGCTCGTAGTCCAAGCGGATGGTGGAGCCAACTTCCACGGCAGGCAGCGAGAGGATCCGCTGGCGGGTGAAGGGATAGCGCGGGGAAAGCGCGGCGCCATCGGCATCGAGCTCATTGATTTCTTTGGGCGTAATGCTCACCACATCGCCGGCGGCAGTGCGGACCTCTGCGGTATTGAGCGTCAGGTTCTGCCAGGCAGGGTTATAGACCAGCTTGACCTCACCCTGGGAGCGTTTGCCCTGGAAGGTGAGCACGCGCGTTTCGCGCACATCACGGGTCCGGAGGCGGCCATCGGGCAGCAGGCGCTGATGCTGCTCCCAATTCAGCACGAGCGCATCGTCATTCTGCCCGGCGGTTTTGCGGAAAAGCGGATGCACCGATTCAACACGCGTCATGCGGGCGGCAAACCGGCGGAGATCCTGATAGCCCTCGGGGCTGTAGGTTTTCTGAGTAAGCGCCAGCTCGCGCACCAGCTCCAGCGCATCCCCATCGGGCGCAGGGGTGCAGGTGAGCGTGAAGCGGGCGCCATTGGTAATCAGATTAGGGTCTTCCGGGAGCAGCTCAGGGGCACCCAGGCGCTTGAGTCCGGTGATGCGAAGCGTTTCGCGGGCGGCGCAGGGCGCATCGATTTCCCACTCATACTTCCGCTCCGGCTGATCGAGGCCGTCAAAAAGGAAGTTCACCAAGCCGATCGTGCGGCTGAGGAAGGGCAGCGTGATAAGCGTGCGCCCGGAAGCATCCGGCAAGGCAAACCCCGGAATCCGCGCCGAAAGCTTCACCTGAAGCGGATGGCGGATATCTTTGGCGTCTTTGGGCGACACCTCGAAGGCGGTGAGCTCCGCACCGGGAACAACCCGCTTGAGAAACCCGTCAAAACGGTCGCGGGCACGGTCGGGAGCAAGCTTGACAAAAAGCGGCCGGTAAATGTTGTCATTCAGGCCGCGGAAGTCCAGCGTGGCCGAAAGAAGCGCGGAGCCATCGGCCTGGAGCGCCACATCGGTGGCGGCAAGAAAGGCGTTTTCGTTAGGCGGCGGCACCGGCGTGAGGCGGAGCGTGTCGCCCTCCGGGCGGGTAACCAGATAGGTGCAGCCGCTGAGATAAGCCGGGAGCTCGGCGCGGGCGGTGTCATCGGTGGGGTCCAGGAGCGTATACTCGCCCTTGCCGTTATCAATGGCCACAATGGCATGATTGAAGTAAGGCACGGGCACTTCGCGGTCGCGCTTGGAGCCGGCGTTGATGAGCACCGGGAAGGCCTTGAAGCCGGCGCTGCGCAGCATGGCCACCAACAGCGCCCCCTTGTCGCGGCAGACGCCGTAGCGGTTGTCGAAGGTGAGCGCCACATCATGCGGTTCATAGCCGGGCGCCTTATCTTCGGCAATGATGCCCATGTAGCGGATCTTCTGCGCCACGAAGCCAAACAGCGCGGCAATCTGCGCTTCACGCGTCTTTCCTTCCGTCAGCTCGCGCACTTTGGCCTCAATGGCAGGCGTCGTCTTCAAATGTGGCAGGCACAGCCCCCAATACCATTTGGAGAGCTCTTCCCAGGACGCAAAGGTGGAAACCACCACGCGCTGAAGCTGCGTCTCGGCCTTGGGCATATTGGCTTCGGCAAAGGTCTGCGGCACATTCCGCGCCACCCAGCGGTGGCGGATGCGGCCATCGGGGAGCGTCTCGCGCACGGTCGTTACCGTGCCGGCCACTTCCCCCAGAAGCGCCGTGCTGCGCAGCGGAAGCTCCTTGGGCGAAACAATCGTGAGCGAGGCGTAAGGCGTAGGCCCCTCCATGCTCTCAAAGGTCTCAAAGTCGGAAAAGGTGTCGGGAATGCGCGGGCGGTTCGTGCGCTGCGCCAGCACCACATGGAGCGTATCGCCTGCCGCCATCTGCGGAATGGTGAGCACCAGGCGCTTGGACGTCTGGTCATAAATATTGACCTCCGTGCCGCTGTTGGACGTGGCGGCATGCACGTTGGCCGCCAGATCCACCGGATCGGCCGAGCCATCGGCGCGGATCACCTCAGCCTGCTGAAACTCCGCTTCCGAAAAACCCTCTTTGTACCACACCGGCACATCGCGCAGCTCCCGCGCCCCCTTCTCCGTCAGCGCTTTCGCCCAGAACTCCACCCACAGCGTCGAAGCGCCATCGGGCTCATACACCACATAACGCGCCTGCGCCAGCATCAGCGTCTGCGCATCGGGCGCAGTCTCACGCGCAGCCTCCGCCGCCTGCCGCAGTGCCTGCGCACGATCGAGCGTTTCAGGTATCGGGGGCAGCGCCCACGCCCATGCCGCTGCCCACACCAACACCCCTGCCGCCATCCAGAACCGTTTCATGCCAATCCTCCAAAGCGCTTCATGAGCTCTCTATTATAGCCGATTTCCCCCGCGCCCGTGCGGCTTCTCCCGGCATTTTCCGCCCGCTCAGAAGACCTCCGCCCCCCTTGCCGCCGCAAAACCGGCACCCAGCGGAAACAGCCGGGTGAAACCACAGGAAAATCCTGTATAATGCCCCCATGAAAACACCTGTCCTGCTCGGCGCCCTGTGGGGCGACATCTGCGGCGCGCCCTATGAGTTCAGCCCGGAGCGCAACGCCGCACGCATCAATCTGGCGCATCCGGCGCGCGCCTTCACCGATGATTCCGTCCTCACCCTGGCCGTGGCCAAAGCCATCCTGGAGCACCGCCCCTATGGCGAAACGATCTGCGAGCTGGCTCACGCCTACCCGCGCCTCGGCTGGGGCAGCACCTTCCGGCGCGTCTGGCTGGAAGAGAATCGAGCCGAGCCCTACGGCAGCTTCGGCAACGGCGCGGCCATGCGCGTAGCGCCCGTGGGCTGGGCCTTCAACACCGTGGAAGACGTCCTGCGCGAAGCCGCCGCCTCCGCGGCCTGTTCGCATGATCACCCGCTGGGCATCCTCTCGGCGCAGGCCGCAGCACTGGCCGTGTTTCTCGCACGCAAAGGGCAGGATAAAGAAGCGATCCGCGCCGCCGTGGAAACGCACACCGGCTGGGCGCTGACCAACTCGCTCAAAGCGGTTCGTGCCGAAGCGGTCGTACAGGGCTTTGATGAAACCTGGCGCGCCGTGCCCCTCGCGCTCAGCGCCTTCCTGGCCACCGCCAGTTTTGAGGACTGCCTGCGCCAGACGATTGCCCTGGGCGGCGACGCCGATACGCAGGCCTGCATCGCCTGCGCCGTGGCCGAAGCCTACTACGGCGTAGATGAAGAGCTCGCCGCGCAGGTTCTCGGATTTCTGGATGCGCGGCTCCGCAATATCCTGCTGGCTTTCGGCGCCAAGTTCGGCCGGTGAGTGGCGGGAGCCCGGCAGCTTTGCTAAACTGAAACCCCGATTCAACGGCGCACCGTTCACGGCCATCCGCACCAGAAAAGAGGAACCATGCAGAAGGATATCACCACGCTCTCCTGGGACGCATTCGAAGCTCTGTCTCTAAGTGAAAAAGCACCGTATCTGATGCAGGATGACGGGATGCCGTTCCACACGCTCTTTGCCCAGCAGTTCAGCCGTGCCCTCCTCGAGCGCCTCTGCACGCTCGCCACCCGCATCCGCCGCATCGCCAAGCAGCGCGAAGGCGCGCTCTTCCTGAGCTCCCTCCTGGCGCATCGCCGCGCCATGCTCTACTTCTCCCAGCCCAGCTCGCGCACCTTCCTCTCGCACCTCTCGGCCTGCGAAATCCTCGGCATGCGCACCGGCTCAGTGCGCGACGCAGCCACCAGCTCCGAGCTCAAAGGCGAAAGCAAGGAAGACTCCGTGCGCACCTTCTCTTCCTACTTCGACCTCGTCATCATGCGCTCCCCCTCCAAAGGCCTCGCCGAACGCATGGCCTGGGTGCTCGGCAACTCCGAACGCAACGTCCCCATCATCAACGCCGGCTCCGGAAAAGACCAGCACCCCACCCAGGCGCTCCTCGATATCTACACCCTGCACCGCTCCTTCGAAACCCAGGGCGGCATCGACGGCAAAACCATCCTCTTCGTGGGCGACCTTCTCCGCGGCCGCACCGTCCGCTCCCTCTCCTACCTGCTCACCCGCTTCAACGGCGTCCGCCAGATCTTCGTCGCCCCATACGAGCTCCAAATCAAAGACGACATCCTCCGCATGCTCGATGAAAAGCACATCGCCTACGAAGTCTCCCACGACATGCGCCGCTACCTCCCCGAAGCCGACGCCGTCTATATGACGCGTATCCAAGATGAATGGGACACGGCCGACGGCGACTCCGCGAAGATCGATACCTCCGCCTTCAAGCTCGGCCCCAACGAAGCCGCCCTCATGAAGCCCACCGCCGCCATCCTTCACCCCCTGCCCCGGCGCGATGAAATCTCCCCCCTGCTCGATAACGACCCCCGCGCCAAATACTGGCGCCAGATGCGCAACGGCATGTGGATCCGCACCGCGCTCATCGCCGCCACCTTCGGCTGCGAAGCCGCCATCGATGCCTACGCCGCCGCGCACCTCAAGCCCTGACCGAGCGCCCCGCCCCGCCCATGGATAAGAAAACCCTCTTCACCTACACCCTCACCCCCGCCCAAGCGCAGGCGCTTGAAACGGCCACCGCCGGTATGAGCGCCCTCCAGCGCGTCTCCGCCCCCTATACCACCCTCGCCCTTAAAGGCCGCGGCCTCAACCTCGCCCTCTACACCTCCGGCAAGCTCGTCATCCAGGGCAAAGACGCCGAAGACTTCGTCCTCTTCACCCTCGAGCCCCTCGTCCTTCAGACCGCCGGCCTGGGCTATGAAGAAACCCTCGACCCCAAGATGTTCGCCCCCCATATGGGCTCCGATGAAAGCGGCAAGGGCGATATCTTCGGCCCGCTGGTTACCGTGGCCGCCTTCATCGATGAAACCACCGGCAAGCGCCTCGCCGATCTCGGCGTCCGCGACTCCAAAACCATCGCCGATTCCAAAATCCGCACCCTAGCCGGAGACATCCGCAAACTTCTCGGGCGGCAGAACTGCGCCGTCGTCCTCCTCCGCCCGCCCACCTACAACCGCCTCTATCAGAAGCTCCCCAACGTCAACCGCCTCCTGGCTTGGTGCCACGCCCGCGCCATCGAAACCCTCGCCGAACAGCGCCCCGACTGCACCCGCGCCGTCATCGACCAGTTCGCCCGCACGGAGCAGACCATCAACCGCGCCCTCATGACCCGCGGCAAAGCCCTCACCATCGAGCAGATGCACAAGGCCGAGCGCGATATCGCCGTGGCCGCCGCCTCCGTCCTCGCCCGCGACCTCTTTGTCCGCGAGCTGGCCAAGCTCTCCGAAGCCTTCGGCCTGGAGCTGCCCAAAGGCGCCGGCCCCGGCGTCCCGAAAGCCCTCGCCGAGCTCCTCGATAAGCGCGGCCCCGAAGCCCTCCCCCAAACCGCCAAATGCCACTTCAAAACCGTCCATGAGGCGCTTGCCGCCAAAGGCCTCACCCCCGACGATCTCCCGGAGCCCCCTGCCCCATGACCCAAACCATCCGCCGCCGCATCGCCCCCCTCCTCGGCTCCTACCGCCCCGAGGGCGATAAATCCCTCTCCCACCGAGCCCTCCTCTTCGCCGCCCTCGCCGAAGGCCAGAGCACCATCCGCCGCTTCCTCGTAGGCGGCGTCACCCAGGCCATGCTCCGCTGCCTGCGCGCCCTCGGCGTGCCCTGCGAACTGGATGCCCAGGCGCATATCCTCCGCGTCCAAGGCGTGGGCCTGCACGGCTTTACCCCCCCCGCAGAGCCCCTCAACTGCGGCAACTCCGCCACCACCTTCCGCCTGCTCGCCGGTGCCCTCGCCGGTGCCGGCACCCCCTGCGTGCTCGATGGTTCCGCCGGGCTCCGCCGCCGCCCCATGGATCGGATCCTCGAGCCCCTGCGCCTCATGGGCGCCCACGTCTCCTCCGATACCGGCCGCGCCCCCCTGCGCTTCGCCCCCGCGCCCCTCCACGGCATCAGCTACACCCTCCCCATCGCCTCGGCGCAGGTCAAAAGCTGCCTCCTTCTGGCCGGTCTCTCCGCCGATGCGCCCACCGCCATTCTGGAGCCCGGCCCCTCGCGCGACCATACCGAGCGGATGCTCGCGGCCATGGGCGCGGCCATCCGCCCCCTCGAAGCACCCGCCCACGGCGCCGTTGTCCTTCCCCAGACCAACCCCCTGCGCCCGCTCGATCTTGAGCTCCCCGGCGATATCTCCAGCGCAGCCTTCCTGATCGTGGCCGCCACGCTCCTGCCCGGCAGCGACTTCACCCTCCTGCGCGTAGGCGTCAACCCCACCCGAACCGGCATTCTCGATGCCCTCCGCGCCATGGGTGCAGATATTCAACTCCTGAATGAAACCACCCTGGCCGGTGAACCCGTCGCCGACCTCCGCGTCCGCGCCGCACACCTCTCCGGCACCGTCATTCAGGGCGACCTCGTTGTCCGGATGATCGATGAGTTCCCCGCCTTTATGATCGCCGCCGCCGCCGCCCGCGGCGAAACCCTCGTCCGCGACGCCGCCGAGCTGCGCACCAAGGAATCCGACCGCATTGCCGGCATGGCCTCTGCCCTCCGCGCACTGGGCGTAGACATTGAAGAATATCCCGATGGCTTCCGCATCCGCGGCACAGGCGTGATCCCCGGCGGCGCGGCACTCGGCGCGGGCGGCGATCACCGCGTGGCCATGAGCCTCGCCCTCGCCGGCCTGATTGCCGAGCAGCCCATCACCGTGGAAGGCTTCGACATCCTCAACGAGTCCTTCCCCGACTTCCCGTCCGTGCTCGGCCTCAACGCCTAAGCCCGCCCCAGCACATCCCGCAGGCCCACACCCCCGGGCGGATCCTTCCAAAGAGCCCTGCAACACGCACCCAAAACCGCGTGCAGCACATCCGCGCACGGCCGCATCCGCGCACGGCTTCCGCCTCGGATTCTCGCCCCCTCGTAAACGATACGCCTAAAACCGGAATGCGCCCCGGCGTTTCAGCCCACATGTGCCAACCCCTCCCCGCGCAAGGGAAGAAGCTTCGTGCGGATGGGGTGATTTTCTCCAGTCGCCCGCACCCCCGTGCGCAGCCCATGCAGAAGGTAGCTCCGCACCCCGCCGCTCAGAGGACGGCGCGGGCAAAGCGTATCCCTCGCAGAAAAACATCAAGAAACATTCGGTTCGGCCAAGGTGCCTGCGGCTTTAAGGAGGCCGCCCCCCTGCGCGGCGGAGCGCAGGCACACGCTTGCTTCAACCGATTAAAAGCGTGCAGCGGTTCGCCCCGCGGTCTGATTTCCGGCTCAGACGTTTTGCACCGCATTTCTCCACGCACCTGAAGCCTCGAAGGCTCAAAAAGCCATCCATGCGGCGCTACGGCCGGCACCGCGGGTGGCGTCAGAGCGGGCACGCGCCGGAGGCGCGGAGCTTGGCCAAAAGCGCTGCCGCGTCATCGCCCGGCGCGCCGCGCACCCACTGCACCTCAAATTGATGGCGCAGATAGGTTTCCTGCCGCCGCGCCAGCTGGCGCGTGCGGATGGTGGTGCGCTCAACCGCTTCAGCCCGGGAAAGCCGCCCTTCCAGCAGGGCGGCGGCCTCCGCGTAGCCAATGGCCTGAGCGGCGGTGCGCGACCATTCGGGGAACGCTTTCCGCAGGCGGGCGGTCTCTTCCGGCAGGCCGTGGGCAAACATCCTTTCCGCCCGGCGGGCGATGCGCGCGTGCAGCAGGCTGCGCTCCCAGGTGAGGGCGAGCAGGCGGGGCTTGGGAGCCGCGCCCCACCCCGCCGGCAGCGCGCCGCCGCGCTCGATAATCTCCAGTGCACGGATCAGACGGCGCGGGTTGGCGGCATCCACCGCCGTGATGCCCCGGGCTTCCGCACGGGCTCGAAGCGCATCTAACGGAAGCTGCTCCAGCTCGGCGCGAAGGGCTGGGTCGCCTGGCGGCGTGGGGTCAAGCCCCCGCAGAAGCGCCGAAAAGTAGAGCCCGGTGCCCCCGGCCACAATCAGCGGCCGCCCCTGCTCGGCGCAGAAGCGGCGGGCGCGGGCGGCTTCTTCCAGCCAGGCAGCCGCCGAAAAGGGCTCCGCGGGAGACACGCAGTCCAGCCCAAAGTAGGGCACACACCCGCGTTCTTCAGGGGAGGGCTTGGCGGTGCCCACATCCATCCCGGCATAAACGAGCATCGCATCGGCCGAAAGAATCGCCGCGCCGGTCTCTTCGGCGAGCCGCTGCGCCGCGGCGGTTTTGCCCGTGGCCGTCGCGCCGGCTAGGCAGACTGTTACGCCGGGCGTTTCCATTGCAGCAGAAGCAGAAAGAAAACTGAAACGCAGATGGCCGCATCGGCCACGTTAAAGCAGGGAAAATGCGCCATGCCCCAGTGGAAGTCCAAAAAGTCCACCACATAATTCAGGCGTACGCGGTCGATGAGGTTGCCCACAATGCCGCCGCTGAGCATCCCGAGCGCAATCCATGCCGTAAGGCTCCTCCCGCAAAGTTTGCGCGCAGCAAAGAAGACATAGGCCAGCGCCGCCACACCGAAGAGCGCCAGCCACAGCTGCGCCCCCTGAAGCATCCCCCAGGCCGCGCCCTGATTGCGCACATACGTCAAATTAAAAACGGGGCAGACGGCCACGCTTTCATGCAGGGCGAAGACATGCTCCACCCACACTTTGGAGGCCTGATCGGCCGCCAGAATCACCGCGGCCGCGCCGATGGCGCAGAGTTTGTGCATCCACATGGCTAGCGCACCTTGATAAAGAGAAGAAAGAGCACCGGCAGCAACAGCGCCTGAAGCAATAGAAACCGGATCACCACCTGCTGGCCCGACCACTTGAGCGTTTTCCGGCAGTGGTCATGCAGCGGGAAGGTAACGGAGAAGAAGAGGCGCTGCAGACGCGTGGGCGTCTCGCCCGGCGCGGGGCGGAGCACCGGATGCCCCGCCAGGCGCATCACCCGCAGCACCGCCAGCTTCACCAGCCCCAAGCCGCCGTTGACCAGAATCATCGGCGCCACCACCAGAATCACGCACAGATTGCCCGTGGCCAGCGCGGCCACGCCTATCACCATCCCGAACATCCGCGAGCCCGCATCGCCCATCAGCAACGAAGACGGATAGCAGTTATACCAGAGATACGCCCCCATGGCACCCGCAAAAATGCTCACAAACACCGCCCACTTCGCCGCCGAGTTGCTGTGCGGAATGAGCAGATAATCCGCCACGGTGCTGTGCCCCACCACCACATAGAGCAGCCCCACCAGTGCCACCAGTGAAAAGAGCGTCAGCAGCCCCGCCAGCCCGTCAATGCCGTCCGAGCAGTTGGTGGTGTTGATCGCGCCGAAAAGCAGTGCCCCCGCCACCGGCACATAGAGCCACGCCGGCATCAGCACTTCCGCCCGGGTAAACGGCCACCACGTGGCCATCATCTGCCCATGGCACAGGCAAAAGGCCGCCGCTAGCGACACCGCCGCATCGAAGAGCCCCTTCTTGAGCCCCCCCCACGGCACCGCCGCGCAGTCATCCAAAAAGCCCGAAAGCATGCACAGATACACGCAGAGAATCACCCCCATATCCCAGAGCGATTCCCACGCATAAATCGGAAAGAAGCACGCCAGCACCGGCAGCAGCAACAACGCCAGCGGAAAGCCTGCCCCGGTCGGCTTCCCCGCCGAAGCTGCCGCCCCGGCCACCGCCTCCGCCGCACCCGAAGCGGTCTTCACCTGCTTGCCGCGATCTACCGGCAGCCGCCGCGCCAGCCGCGGCAGAAACATCCACACCAGAAAGGCCGCGCACAACGCGCCGCCGCCCATCATCACCACATGCGAGCTCAACAGCCGAAACGGCCCCCAAACCGCGCGCAACCAATCGGAAAGAAAGTAAAACATAGTCCCCCTATTATAACACGACCCGCCGCTCCGCCGCGACACCCTCACGCCCCATTCCGCCTCCCTTGCCGTCGCCCGCTTTTATCTTCTTATCCCTGTGCGCAGTCGTCTCTGCCTGAGCGCACCTCATGAGCAAACACTCTCCGGCCGATGGATTCCTCGCCCCGCCGCAATCCTTCCCGCCGCCCAAACACCCGCGCACCCCGTTGGATTAAACGCCGTCTTTAGAGCTAAGAACTTAGACCTTAGAGCGTAGGCTTCATTCCACATTCCCCATTCCGCCTGCCTGCCGTCAGGCAGGCATTCTCTGTTCGAAGCTCTC